>Ga0209716_1000218_pt1 | contig 59499 bp, 47 predicted proteins | sample COGITO_mtgs_1205_FD_184811 | JGI IMG/M metagenome (GOLD analysis project Ga0209716, IMG submission 184811) | Pelagic marine microbial communities from North Sea - COGITO_mtgs_120531 (SPAdes) (version 2) | ecosystem: Environmental > Aquatic > Marine > Epipelagic ... | reverse complement strand
GGTTCTTGTAAAAAATTCGTTTACAAGTCCGATTATATCCGAACGAAAGAAAATTTATCGGCAAGGTGGTCAGAGTTCAACGCTATTGAATCGGCTTACTATAACGAAAACCCAAATGTAGACGGATGTTATGACTCATGGTTGCGAGATCGGGCAGAGGGAAATCACGCTAAAGTTAGCATGAATAGGGCGTATATAGGGGAAAGTGATGATATTAAGCTCTTTTTCCGCTTAGCTCCTGGCTCTGAGTGGATTCTTGATGAGATGATTTCGTGGGAGATTCATTGTCAAAGAGAGAATTTGAGCCATGTAGATGATGGTAATCTCTTCGGATTGGTTAATGAAATGGAAAATAATTCACCTACAAGAATCGTAAATTTTGCCACCGGTTATATCGGCCATATTGTTCCAACGATTTGCATCCCTACTCAAGGAGAAAGAGATCAATTGTCTATCTCTATTAATTCAGGGGCGACGACTTATGAAGTCTTAAAATATGGAAATGACGTTAGCCCAGGCGTTGTAATTGTTTGAGAATTCTATTTCTAATTTGTTTAATAGTTGAAATATCGATCAAGTTCTAATCTTTGAAATTCAATATATCACATGCTAAAAAACAACCGTTGAGACTTACTGAGCCATGATGCGGATAAGTAAACATCAACCGTTCACGAAGCATTTTCGCCGCTTTCATCCATGCCGACGATTTCGTAGTTCGAAGGAAACAAGGCAACGCCAACACCAAGCATGAGGAAGAAGAGACCCCATCCAAACATCTGGCGAACGAACAGCATCTCCAGAGCGATGACCACGAGCAGCAGACCGCCGATGTTTGAGATCCAAACCAATGACTTGAACGTCGAAAGGGTTACACCAGGGGTTCCCGGCTTTCGAAATGGTCCAAATTCACCACCGAACCGTTGGGCTGTGTCTTCCTTTCCTTTCTTTGACATTGTCTTCCCCTCAGCGATCAATCATGGTAATGGCGTCGGTTGGGCATGCTAAGACGCACAAACGGCACCCGGTGCACGCATCACGGATGATTCGTGCTTTCCGATTTGATTCGACCTTGATCAATGGACTTGCCATCGCTACCTTGTACAGGTCAATGGCATCATCGTCGCATACGATCGTGCACTGGTCACAACCAATGCACAAGCGCTCTTCGACAAATGCGACAGCGGTATCTCCTCCTTTTGCAGCGGCGTGCTGTTCTGTACGCAACCGATTCAGCGAACTTCGAATGCGCAAGGCCTCCGCCTCTCTGCGCTTTCTCAGGTCCTCGGAGGAGGTCATACGGAAACCTCCACATGCTCCTTCCCTTCAAACTTGACGACCGCCATGTTGACCAAAAGATCACCAAAGCAGTAGAATGCTCCAACCAAAAGTGGAGGATTCCATGCTGTGAGGCCGGTCCAAGGCACTTCGTTTGCCCATGTCCAATTTTGCAGTTGTGTGCCTAAGATTTCCATGCCAAGGGCGGCCCAAGCCATTGCTGCATAGAGCCGGGGTTGTGGTCCATACTTGGTGAATCCAAGGACGAGCACCAGCAGGAACACGGCTGAAGTATCGCCGCCTGTGATGGCCCCGTAAGCCACAAGGGGAACAAAGGGCATGAGCGCTGGCATCGACCACGATTCTTTCATTCTCTCAGCAATAATGCGGCCTAGGTCGAACAAGAAATAATGACCGGCAGGGACGAACAGCGGCATGAAGTCACGCTGATATTCGTAGATTTTCCATACCTCGCTGAAGTACAATTCCATGGGCGTTGCAATGGCCACAACTGTGATCATTTCAATGCGGACCTTGCGAGAAGCGTTGAGGTAAAAATAAGCAAACAGACCCCAGCACCAAATGTTCACTGGCCATTCTGCAAACTCATCAGAGAGCAAGCCATTGGCACCGGTTGCTGACACCCAGAGCCCTATGGCGATGGTGAGTACGTACACCCATGCCCTGTGCATGGTTGGCCGAGGGGGCATGTTCACTTAAGCAGGAACGCCGTTTTCGCTCTCTTGGTAAGCGAGCAACTCCTTTCCCATGGCCAACATCGAGAGTTCTGCCACAAGAGCGTGCCATCCTCGGGCATGCTCGCCGTATTTTTCTCCAACTTCATGGATTGATTCGAACCTAGCGCTTGGTGAATTGAGGTTTTCGTTATCCCCTTTCTTTGGATTGATCCTGTAAAACCACGATGCAGCTTGGCCATCAACGAGGTAGACCACCGGTTCAACTGGTGAGCCTTCTTCAGTGCGAAGGCTCGTGGGAACCCCCTCTTGTATGAGGAAGTTTTCCACATCGACACCTCCCTTTGAGTACATCAGTTTCTTCATTTTTCGGTTTGAGAGTTCAAGCAATTGCTCACCCTTGGTTACGACCATGATGCCTAAGCCGTAGGTGCCACGATCGTTTTTGATGAACGCAACCGGCTGTCGTTCAATTCCATGAGCAGCGTATTTTTCTGCCAAGCCTTGGAGAAACTCATTGACTTCTTCTGCCAAACGCACCCGGCACGCTTCTTTTTCGAGGCATTTGTTTTCAGAAACGAACCATTCGCTCATGAGGTGCCATGAATCAATGCCCAAGAGTTCCGCAATTTCGTCGACATAAAGTTGCAATTGAATGTAATGCTCGGATTTTTTGCGGCGATGCCATCCCATTTCTTTCGGGGGAAACACATCAGCCCCCAAACCAGGAAGCACGCCTTCCGTCAAATCGTTGTTGAGTAGGGTGAGGCATGGCACTTCGCCGCCAACCACCAGTCGCTCTTCTCCTTCATGTATTTCCACTTCAACGGGTGTCAACTCGACCGGGCCTGACAAACCATCGAGCCATCCACGCTCTTCGAAAAGTGGCGAGCCGACGGTGCAACGGTAGCCAGCCATCTCGAGGAGCTTTTTGATGGTGCCAATGTTTTCCGCATAGCCCTTGTTTCGGGTGTGTGCTTCAGGATAAAGATGAATCCATGAGCATTCACCGTAATTGCGCTTGATATGAGTGCCCATCAATTGTGAGATTGAAGGAAGATCTTGGTCTGCTATGTTGTTGAATCCGGCAGGAAAGTGGTTGGCATCAACCACTGCAATCTTCCACCCAGCGTCCCTCACATCCACGCTTCCATAGAATGGAATCGGTACTTCGGAGCGTTTTTTCTCCATCCAAGCAGTGATCAGTTCCCGGTTCGCTTCGAGGTGATCACTCATCGAATGTAATGTGTTCATCCAATCACCTCGTCCAACAGAGCGATTGCGCTCTTGTTGGGTTTTGACACTCCTCGGTCGAGTATATGAATTGCTTCAAACAATCCGATGCCAATGGCCAATTCAGGCTGGCCTTTGAACGCCCCACTCAACAATGGATGGCGCTTCAAGATGGCATCACCTCGCGGCCGAAGTTCCTCGATCATTGAATCGATCAACGTCGGTGAGGTGGCGCGTCCAGCAGGTAGTTTTGGCCTGCGAACGATTTCGCTTGGGAGGCGGGTGTGGTCTGCTGCGGCTCTCAAGGCTGCCTTTTCTTCAAGTGATTCAGGAAGGCGCCAATTCATCGGCAAGGCGTTCGAGGCTTTTCGATGAGCGCTTCCTAAGAACGGAACTCGGACTTCAAGCGAATGCGCCATCGAGTGACGGTCGACCAAGCGCAACTGAAAGTTGCTCAATTGTCCATGCTCCAATTCAAAATTAAGGAACGATTCCAGAGATTCGGTATGGGCGCCTCCGCTGTGGTTTTCGGTGTACCAAGCATCGCCAACCGGCAGTTGTCCCTGCTCAATTTGTCGCGCTGCAGGGTGTTCGATTGCAGCGAGTCTTGCGTCAATCAATGCGGCATGTTCAGCCAAGTTCCGGTACCTTGGGTAGCCTGCATGCAGTTCATCGGCTCCCTGACCGCACAACCCTACAGTGACCTTCTCAGCCATTTTTTGAAACAGAGGTTGGAAGAATAAAACGGTGACGTCGAAGTCTTCGCCATGCCATGTGAGGTCTGGTAATTTTTGATCAAACGCATCTGCTTCAAGCACGTGTTGGTGGTGGTCGAGGTCGAGCGCTGATGCCACCGTTTCAGCAGCGATCCAATCTGGATTGTCTTCGCTTTCTGCAACCGTCCAACACGCTGGTACAGGTTGACCTGCGCGCTCTGCCGCTTCGTGGGCAACGGCCGCTACAAGGGACGAATCAAGCCCGCCGGACAGCACGATGCCCATCGGGACTTCGCCCATCAACCGTTGACTCACGCCATCGACAAAGGATTCGAGCAGGGCTTCCGCCTGTGTTTCGCTGTTCCAATGGAGTTCAGGAGAGAGAACTTGACGTTCAACATCACATCGACTGACAAGTTTGGCTTTTCCATGGTGCAATTCCCACACTTCCACGGTGCCAGGGCGGACATGGTGAACGCCCTTCAGAAGGGTGGTTCCGTCCAATGGGTATTCCCATGCAAGCCGAGCAATAAGGGCAAGTTCATCGAAGGCAGGAACGTGACTTTCGTGGGCGCGGAGCGCCTTTGCTTCACTTGCAAAAAGCAGGCTTCCATCGACGATGGTTCTGACCATGGGTTTGATGCCCAGCGGGTCTCGTGAGAGAATCAGTTGTCCAAGTTCAGCATCCCAGAGGCTGAATGCGTACATGCCATCAAGGTGCGAAATCCAACGGGCATGGTCACTTGCTGTCATGGTTCCAGTGGTACAGTTCGCCTTCGTTTGTGCGTGCAATGCCAGAATCGCTTCGGAATCCACATTGGTTGTGTAGGGATAGGAAGTGTGCTTCGAACGCAAGGCTACATGGTTGTAGATTTCTCCGTTTGCGATGAGGACCTCACCCTTTGGCCCAAACAATGGCTGATCGCCACCTGCTCGGTCGACAATGGCTAAGCGGGTATGGCCAAGTGCGATTCGCTCATCTTGCCAAGCGTCGTTTCCATCAGGGCCACGGTGATGCTGAACCTGATTCATACGGTGAATCACTGCGATGTCTGGTTGACCAAACATACCTGCGATTCCGCACATGGTTGTGGCTCGGGTCGCACCCTTCTTCAACCCATTCCGGCGAAATGCTTCACCAAACGGGGTATCGGACCATGACTACGGCCATGAGAATGATGGCGATGGAAAAGCCAACGAAGTAGGTGATTTGGGGGGGTTCAGAACTGTTTGTCTCGTCGCTCATTGACGTCACCAATCCATTCCACAGGCCGCCATCATTTGAACATATTGAGCGGGTTTGGTGCTCTCAAGCCATTACCAAAAGGAATGGTTCGAGCAACAACACCGCTCCTAAGGGAATCAAAACCATCGTTGCATTGTCATCAATGTAGCGCAAACGAGGCCATTCAGAGACCACGCACAACGGGCCGAGGAGGAACGCCAACCAAAATGGAGTGGCGAAGAAATGCCAGCAGGTCAACCAAATCGAAATTAAAAACACGCAGGAATAAACGATGACATTGCGGCTGTCCATTCCTCTCCGGCGCAACTCACCCATGAACGGATCGCCTAACGACAAGGACAACACAATGGGCCAAGCATAGGCTTCATGGGGCGCAAGCAAGAACACCATTCCAACAGCAAAAGAACCCCATGCGAGGGCGGAAACCTGGTGAGCTTCATACTCCCGTTGGCCGAAGATTGTAAAGCCTAATTTTAGCCTCACTCCCTCGACGGCAAGCACGGTCAAAATGATGATTGAAACCGCCTGTTGTGTGGTTGAGTTGAACGCATCAGCAATGCTATCACCAAATTCGAAAAAGACAATTGGAATGGCACTCATGCCGATGTGGATTGCACGGCGGAACACATGGCCACCCATACCACCAACAGAAAGGTCAACAGGGTTTGTCAATTCCACGTTTTCACTCATCGTTGTTGGCTCCTATGGTATAAATGGCGTCATCGAGTGTCATTGAACCTGCCGCCAACTGTTCGAGCAATCCATCGAGTTTTGGAGACTCGAGGATGATTCGTTCATGGTGGCCTAACAAGCGTTCACGCCAACGTGCCCGTTCTGAACGCCCTGAGGAATTCAGATCCAACAGCAGTTCTGCAGCTTCTTCGACTCCAGTACCGTGAAGGGCTGAGGTCAAGTGAACCGGTGGTGAGATTCCGGTTCCCAATTCATAGGACTCCCGCAATTCATCAGCATGGCGTTGAGCGCCGGGCATGTCACACTTGTTGACGATCACAGCGTCGGCGAGTTCGAGCAGTCCAGCCTTTTCTGCCTGCACTCCATCGCCTCTTGCCGGACCTTCGACGACCACGATTCGGTCGGCGATAGCGGCACAGCGAACTTCAGCTTGCCCAGCACCGACCGTCTCAATGACCACACGGTCCCATCCGATGGCGAGTAAGAATTGAGTCATGTCTGCAACGATCAACGGAACGCTTCCGGAGGCTTTCCTCGTGGCGATTGAGCGAAGGTAGATCCGTTCTTTGAACACCGGGTGATCCACGACCGTCATTCGAACACGGTCGCCGAGCAGGGCTCCGCCTGAACGGGGTGATGACGGGTCAACAGCCAGTAAGGCCACTCGAAGCCCCTTGTCCGCCCAAGAAGTCAAAAGTCCATCGAGAAGGCAAGATTTTCCAACACCAGGGGCACCTGTTATGGCAAGCGAGTGCCAATGTTGTCCATCGGGCAATTTGGGTTCGATCACCTCGAACAGTTCAGCAAGCGTGAGGGTTCTGTTTTCAAGCGCACTCAAGGTTCTCGCCAGTGAACGACGATCGCCATTCTTTGCTGCTCGGATGAGGTCTTGCATCGGTTGTCCACCTCATGCGGTTGGTGACCAATGCCATTCGCTTGCTTGACCGATGCCAGCGTCATCCATTCCATTCGACGTTTGAATGAATTCGAGGATTTCTGAAGTAGGGGTTCCGGGTCCGAATATTGCACGAATCTTGCATTCGTACAACGCCTCTCGATCGTCTTCTGGAATGATGCCTCCACCGAACACAATCACGTCGTTCAGACCTTCGCTTCGCAGCAACTCACAGACCTTTGGAAACAAGTGGCCGTGTGCGCCGGAAAGCGAGGATAAGCCAAGGAACCTTGCGTCTTCGTCCCGTACGGTGTCGACGATTTGTTGGGCGCTTCGCCTCAATCCAGTGTAAATGACTTCATGGCCAGCGTCCCTCAAAGCGCGTGCAACCACTTTAGCACCACGGTCGTGGCCGTCAAGGCCGGGTTTTGCAACCACAACGCGCAAAGGTTCGCCCATGCACTGAGGAATGGTTGCTTCCCTATCAACAAAACCCCTCTCATCGAGCAGTGTGACCTCGAAAGTGATGGTTTGCATGAACTTCGTGGGCGGATTGAGAACCGAATGAATCACAGGCGTTGAGTGGCAACGCATAAGGGCGGGTTTTCGGTCCCATAGCATGGGAAGCCTATGTCATCGACAGAGCAACGACTCCAAGATTTGCGCAATCGGAAGGCCCGCAGTGAGGCAGGAGGTGGCCAAGCGAGGGTTGATGCTCAGCATAATCGGGGCAAGATGACCGCCCGAGAACGCATGGAAATGCTCCTTGACGAGGGTTCTTTCCAAGAGATCGACGCATTGGTCGAACACCGCTGTCGAGATTTCAACATGGACACCAACATTATTCCAGGTGATGGGGTTGTGACCGGCCATGGAACAATCAACGGCAGGGAAGTCTTTGCTTTCGCTCAGGACTTCACCGTGTATGGTGGCTCCCTTGGAGAAATGCACGGTCTGAAGATTTGCAAAGTTCTTGATATGGCGCTCAAAACGGGCCGACCTGTCATTGGAATGAACGATTCTGGCGGTGCAAGGATTCAGGAAGGGGTTGCTTCGCTCGGCAGTTATGCAGAAATTTTCTTCCGAAATGTTCGAGCCTCTGGTGTCGTCCCCCAAATTTCAGTGATCATGGGTCCATGTGCTGGCGGTGCAGTCTATTCGCCTGCCATCACTGACTTTGTCATCATGGTTGACCAAACGGCTCACATGTTCATCACTGGCCCAGAGGTCATCAAAACGGTCACCAATGAAGTTGTCAGCTTTGAGGATCTTGGTGGGGCAATGACCCACGGCAGTAAATCTGGCGTGTCTCACTTCACCGCATCAGACGATGAAGGTGCGATTATGTTGGCTCGTGAACTGACTGACCTGTTGCCTCAAAACAACCTCGAGCGGCCTCCCGACAAGAAAACTTCAGACCCGATCGACCGAATGTGCGATGCTCTGGATACCATCATCCCAGATGTGGCCACCAAGCCGTACGATGTGCTTGATGTCATCAGCGAAATACTGGATGATGGAGCCTTCCTTGAAGTGCAAGCGGATTGGGCGCAGAACATCGTCATCGGATTCGGCCATCTTGGAAGCCATACGGTTGGCGTTGTTGCCAATCAACCAAAGGTCCTTGCTGGCTGCTTAGACATCGATGCAAGCGATAAGGCTGCTCGATTTGTTCGATTTTGTGATGCGTTTAACATTCCAATCATCACGCTGGAGGATGTCCCAGGATTTCTACCAGGAACCAATCAAGAATGGGGTGGCATCATCCGTCACGGAGCAAAACTGCTCTATGCTTTTGCTGAAGCCACGGTTCCAAAGTTGACTGTTATTCTGCGCAAGGCCTACGGTGGCGCTTACGATGTCATGTCCTCCAAACACATTCGGGGCGATTACAATGTGGCATGGCCAACAGGTGAACTGGCGGTTATGGGCGCTGATGGTGCGGTGGAGATCATCCACAAGCGCCGCATTGCCCACGCCCGCAATGCAGAACAAGAACGGGCTCGACTCACTGAAGACTTCAATGAAAAGTTCGCCAACCCCTACAAAGCAGCAGCACTGGGTTACCTCGACGATGTGATCGAACCAAACGAAACGCGACGTCGCCTTGCCCGTGCTCTGGAAATGCTGTTGGACAAAGAGGAACTTCGCCCTGCTCGAAAGCACGGTAACATTCCATTGTGAGGCTTTACAATGTCGAAAACGAATCAAGCAACCCTCCGCATGGCAGCCATTGCTGCTGTCATTGCCGAAGTGACCCAACAGGGCGATGACCCGGGACAAATCGCTCGTCAACCAGGCCTTGCTTGGTCTCAAGATCACCGCAGAATCAACACTGGGCAATCAAGCCTCATGCACCGCAGAGCGAGCCGCTCTCCATGGAAGTGAATCAATGTCTGAAACTCGAAAAGTAATGGTCGATGGTGTGGAATTTGAAGTCCAACTTGAAGGCGAAGGCACTGAATGGAAGGCAACGGTCGAAGGCCAGACCTTTTCCATCCAGATTCCGGATGCAGCCCCTGTGTCGAAAAAGAAGCGATCTGGTGGCGGAAAGAAGAAAAAATCAGGCACAGTTTCGGCTAACATTCCCGGAAAAGTTGTGACCGTTGAGGTCAGCGTAGGCGATGAAGTCGTTGAAGGTCAAGTGATTTTGATCCTTGAAGCAATGAAAATGCAGAACGAGATTCAAGCACCGGTGAGCGGAACAGTTGTCTCAGTGCAATGTGAAGAAGGACAAGCCATTGAAGCCAATATCCCACTTGTGGTGATTGAACCAGTGCCAGAACCCGAAGCTGAATGATTCAGCCAGTTGTTTGAAAACACGATGTTTTTGCTAGGTGATGTACGACCATTAAAGAGGTGCCAGCCTTTGTCTATGGATATGAGCGGCGCCCCAGTGTGTGATTTTCCAGGCTGTGGGGAGGAGGGCACCATCGTGTCGCGACTCTCGCCTGAGGGTTACCTCGTCGCCACCGGCAAGAAAGCCTACTCCTTCAGGGAGGCCTACCGACGCTTCCACTACTGCACCGCACATCATGATGAGTTGATGGGTGGCGTTTGGTCAAGAGTCCGCAAGCCCGACGACAAGCAAGATGGCCACGTTGCACCAACAGCCATCTAAGGTCTATGGGCGAGATGCTGATAAGCGGCCACATCCTCCGAGATGTATGAACACCCCGAAAGGAACAGGTCGAAGAAAGTTTTCCGCTGGATTTTTAGCCCTTCTGCTGGCTTTAGTCTCGGTGACCTTGACGGCTCCCGCAGTCTCTGCTGTTGGCGCAAATCAAAACGATTTAGGCACCAATATGGACTTGCCAGACAATTCGACATCGATCAACAGCAGTCAAGCTGTGATGAACATGAGTGGGTCTGCACCAATGGCGTCAGGATCTCTCTACGGTGAATTGGATGTCGGTGATGACCAAGATTGGTTTGCAATGACCCTGAACGCCAACGAAGGGGTTACGCTCCAGATTGCGTACAACACGACGTTCACTTCACCAAATGGTTCATCCTACACCAATGATTTCGAATTGTGGATTTATGATTCATCGATGAACACAATCGAAGTGTCAATCAACAACAATCCGGAAGTCGTCTCGACAAACGCATCAACTGGCCCACATGGCGGCACTGTGTTCTTTCAAATTGTCCGCTATGCTGGATATGGGAGTTATACACTTGACTTCTGGTTGTTCACCACTGGTTCAACTGGTGGTAACGGAACTGGTGGAGGGAACGGAACATCGCCGCCATCGAATTGTGCTGGTAACGGGACATTGAATTCCGATATTCTAGAGCCAAATGATTCAACCTCCACAGCGACCATGGCATCCGCTCTTCCCCTGTATTGCACGGGTCTTTCCATCGATTCAACAATCGATGTTGATTACTTTGAGGTGTCCATGATTTCCGGAGTGACCTATTACGTGAACATTACATTTAGCCATACAAGTGGAGACATTGATGTTGGGTGGGACGATGCAAGCGGTGGGTACATTAGCAGTTCTGGAAGCACCGGTAACATCGAATCGATGTCGAGTTTCGCCTCCACCAACCGAACTACGTACGTTGATGTGTACGGTTATTCCGGTGCAACAAACGTCTACGCCATTGAAATCACAACGGATCTTCCAGGTGGAGGTCAATCCTTCGAGAACATTGACGTGGTTGCCAACAACGCAACAAATTCATCGATTGAAGTGACTGGCATTACCTCTGGAACAAATTACAGCATCACGGTGAGCCCGTCACAGTCCTTCCCGAACGGCTCCACAACCCTAGGGGCATCGAGCACGATCAACTTCACAGCGAACGGCACAACGTACAACACCACAACACAACTGCCAACCCCCGTCATGATTGAATCCGAATACTGCGTTGATGTTGAACTCACAGACGCATCAGGATACCTTGACTATGATGCTGAGTGCACCTACATCGAATTGCTCCAATCCACAGTGACGTCTTCAACAACAGGAACCCATCAAGCCACGAACCTCACAACCAACACGGATTACACACTGTGGTGGTTCGTCATGGAAGAGAACACCTTCCTCAATAATTACATGACGACCAATGATATCGATTCTGCCGTGGCTCTCTCCATCGTTGATGAAGCAACTGTGAACTTCACCTCCACCTCCACCTCTCAAAGTTGGACGGTGAATTGGACGGGCATCACGACAATGAACGATCATCTGTTGATTTCAGTCCTCTCTTACCCAACATCGACCATCGATTTCGATAACAACACTGGTTTTATTGGAATCCATGACGATCTCTTTGTTCCACAGTTACCATCCTTGCTGATTGACTCATATTCATCGAGCAGCACGGCAGCGACGAACAACGTCAACGTCAAAGGTCTAGATTTGGTCGTCGGTGACGATTACCACTACACCGTGAAGCTGACGGATGCAGCAGGTGCGAACCTTGCTTCAACCGGCTTGCTCAACTTTACTGCAACAGCACAAAACATGAGCCAACCCACCTTCAGTTACACAACTCCGAACATGTCCGGTCTTTACTGCGCTGAGGCGTTGCTCTATTCCGATGCGTATGTGCAACTCATCGGAGATAGCGCATGCTTCAACCTCGTTCTGGATGACGACAACGACGGGGTTGCGAATGAATACGATTTGTGCCCCAACACAACCGCTGGTGCTTTTGTGGACCTAGACGGCTGTGCCCTGTCCCAGAAAGACACAGACAATGACGGCTACAACGATTCAGTTGACGCCTTCCCAACCGATGCCAGCCAATACTCCGACATGGATGGCGATGGATTTGGTGACAACCCGAATGGAAACTCACCTGATGCTTTCCCGAACGACAGTTCCCAATGGTCTGACATCGATGGAGATGGATACGGGGACAACACCCAAGGCAACAACTCAGATGCTTTCCCCTACGACCCCTCTCAATGGGCTGACCTCGATGGTGACGGCTACGGTGACAATGCATCGGGCAGTTATCCAGATGCATATCCAACCGATGCCTCCCAATGGGTCGATGCTGATGGTGATGGCTACGGCGACAACCCAACCGGAACCAACGGCGATCAATTCCCGAACGATGGGACTCAGTGGAGCGACCAAGACGGTGATGGCTATGGAGACAACAGCGGTGGAAATGATCCGGATGCTTTCCCTACAGATTCAACCCAATGGGCCGACAGCGATGGGGACGGCTATGGTGACAATGTTGGCGGCAACAACGGCGATGCGTTCCCTGATGACTCCAGTCAATGGTCTGATCAAGACGGTGATGGATTTGGCGACAACCAAGCAGGAACGTCACCAGACGCATTCCCAACCGATGGCACTCAATGGCTTGACCAAGACGGAGATGGCTATGGTGACAACCCAACCGGAAACGCTCCTGATGCCTTCCCTGCTGACGCCACACAATGGATGGATGGTGACCTAGATGGCTTTGGTGATAACGCCATGGGCAACAATGGCGATCAATGCTTGAACACACCTGCTGGCGAAGCAGTCGACAGCACAGGCTGCAGCGCTTCACAACTGGATGACGACCTTGATGGGGTCACCAACAACCAGGACGCATGCCCTTCGACACCTGCTGGAGAGGATGTGGATGCCTCCGGCTGTTCAGGTTCTCAAGAAGACACCGACAACGACGGCGTGATGGATTTGTTCGATTTGTGCCCGCAAACTCCGCTTGGTGCAAGCATCGATGCTGCAGGATGCGCTGATTCCCAATTGGATTCAGATGAAGATGGCATCAACAACGATCTTGATGAGTGCCCAATGACCTCAAGGGATGTGCCTGTCAATGGACAGGGATGTGCAGCTGATGAACGAGATTCTGACATGGACGGCGTGATGGACGCCGATGACTTCTGCGACATGACGCCAACGGGTGAGGAAGCCGATGACACTGGCTGTTCAAATTCACAACGGGATGACGATAATGATGGTTTTACAAACGATATCGACCAGTGCCCAAACACCGCTTTGGAGGCGACACCAGATACAGTTGGTTGCTCGAGTGATCAATACGATGACGATGCTGATTTGGTTGACAACACCATCGATCTTTGTCCAGCAACTCCGCTGGGTGAGCAAGTGAATCCTGATGGGTGTTCGTCAACTCAAACAGACCAAGACGGTGACGGCATCAAGGACGCTTACGACCTATGCCGAGACACCGCAGCGGGTCATGGCCCGGATCTTGAAGGATGTTCTGAACATCAGAAAGACGATGATAACGACGGTGTGTTCAACGTTGCAGACCGCTGCAAGAACACACAAGCAAATCAAACTGTCATCGACGATGAGGGATGTGGGTTGAATCAAATCGATACCGACGGGGATGGTGTGAACGATGAGGAAGACGACTTTGTGTTCGATGCTAACGAAAGCCTCGACAGCGACGGAGACGGTGTCCCCGATCGCTATGATGACGCTCCATACGACGCCTCACGCTCAGAAGCTGAAGTTGTTGAGCAAGGCGGAGGCGGTCTTGTTTACGCCATCATTGCCTTGCTTGTCTTGTGTGGACTTGCCGCACTCTTGGTGGTCAGGCGAAATGAGGCTGGAGTCGAAATGGGTTCGGCCTTTGCCGAAGCAAACTATGCAGATGCTATGACCGACAACAACATGCCTCAAGATTCGAAGTCAGTTCCAGAGATTGAAGAAACTCAACAGTGGGAAGAAAATGGAGTGAACTGGTCGAAAGCAGCCGATGGAACACTCTCCTACTACGACGAAGCCTCGGCTTCTTGGCTGGTCTATGAGCAATAAGCATAGCACGGTGTGATGAAACATGGAAGGTTCACAACCCGTTTCATCGGTTCTTGTGATCGGGTTGAACCCAGGTGAAGAGCGAGTTATTGCTGGTAAAATAGCCATGTTCGCATCGGGCATGGCCCCCTTGCTTTCGCTGATTCAAGGGTCGAGTGCATGGTTTTTGTTTTGCATTGCATTTCTATTGTCAATCGTTCTAACGTGTGGCCAACAGTATGTCCTTGATGCATCTGCTGATGTGTTGAAAAAGCGGAGACTTTACTTTTTGCGCTCTACAGATTGGACAGAACTCGGTAAACTCTCTGACATCAACGTTGTCAAACGACGAAAGTCATACAGCGAAGATGGTGAGGCAATGAACAGTTGGATCGACTTCATCTTCAAGGATGGAACAACCCACACCTGGTCGCTCATTTATGGGCCATCCGATGTGTATCGGGATCAAATCAATGGTTTTCTCACGGGTATTGGGGGCACCAAAGATCTTCCAACCTACGAGGTACCAGTTTCCACCCCGACGGCAAACGAACGTCCACCAATGCCATCATCTCCTCCGAACACAACGGTGTGGGATACAACTCCACAACCAACAAAGTCGACTTCACCTTCGAGCGTTTGGGATGCCGCACCTGCAGCACCAGAGAACACCAAGTCTGATCACCAGTCTGTTTGGGACAAGTGACTTGGGCTTATTTTGCTCAAAGTTGGAACTTGATTCCTGTGAGCGCTTCGGTGTGTTCCCACAATTGACGGGTTATGATCCTCAACCAACGCTTGGATCAAAGGTCGAGGGCGGTCGCAGTTTCCCTTCATGGGTGTTGGCTGATCGTACCTTTCCGTCAAGCACAAGTTGACGCATTTTGTCGATTTGAGTGTTTGCCGTGACAGAGGTTGGGGTTAAGTTTTGAAACACATTAAGCAAATCCTGGGTAGAAAGTTCCCTGTTTTCCATAAAGGCATTCATCATTGCTTCCTCAATTGCAGAACGAATGTCTCTTCCGGTGAATCCTTCTGAGGCTTTTGCAAGGCTCGATAAATCATACTCATTTGCTCTCTTTTTTCGCTCTTCAAGCATTGATTGAATCATCTCTTTGCGAGCTTTGTTCGATGGTAGGTCAATGAAAAACCGTTCATCAAATCTGTCAACAAGAGCTGGTGATAGTTTGTCGATATCATTTGAGGTAAAGACAAAGAAGACACCCGATTCATTTTCTTCCATAAATTGCAGAAGAAGACTTTCTGTGGCATCTCTTGCGGCATCTGAACTTTGATACAAATCTCCCGTTCGAACTTGGGCAAAGAGTTTCTCGGCTTCGTCTACGAAGCAAACGACTGGAGCCATCTCTTCCAGTTCTTCAAGTAATTCTTGCATTTTTTCTTCGTTTCCGCCCACAAATTTGCTCGTCACCATGTCAATGGTCACTCGCTTGAAATTCATGGACCATTCATGGGAGATGATCTTTGCAGCCATCGTTTTTCCACACCCTGGGACACCAGTCAAAATGACACCGGTCGGGTATCGGGTAAATCCGAATTCTTTTGCTTCAGGGGTGAACAATCTCCCTTTGCCCTTCGCCCAGTTGACAAATGATTCCATCCCCTTGAGGTCATCCCATGAAGTTCCAAGTTTCGATGCGACAGGGACATGAATCACCTCTTCACTTTCTTCTTCTTCCTTCATGTCTGAATTTGGTTCTGTTTCAGATTCTAATTCCCGAAAATCAATCTTTTCCCGATTCACGGTTGGGTGCAGATGAGTGGTGTCATAATCTCGCTCAGAACAAATGGATGCCACCCAATTTCTCAAAAATTCAAGGTCAAGAGCACCAAATTGAACCATTGTGGAAGCAAGAAGCCGTTTGACCATCTGACGCGGAATGTGTTTCATGAGATTCGTGAGCTTTGCCGTAACCACTTCGTCGAGCTGTTCAAAATAGGCGCGATGCTTACGAAACTCCGATTGGTTGCTCATTTCGGCTAATGCAATGATGACATTTCTGCGTGCATCAGGTGTTGGCTTGTAATTGAAAAGAGCCATATTCCGCATGACATCATCATCGACCCACTTTGTGTGAATAATCACAGCAATATTTGCGTCGAAGGCTCTTTGCGATAACATCTGGTATGCTTCGTGGATGAGGAGATAATCAATTGCTCTCTCGATGATGATCACTTTTTGTTCGGGTTCAACGGCTTCATTTGGGGCCACTTGGTCATAAATCATCGAGGCGGCCACTCGCTCATTAAATTGATATGAATCATAGGGTTTCAAATCATTGATTTTTGCTTCACGTTTCAAAAATTCATTGTTGTTTGGTACCTTGAGCGGCAATTGGCGAGCCTTCACATTGATGATCACTTCATCCGGCAGGCTGATTGCTCCGCTCCAAGGCTGGATTTTGGTTCCGTGAATCTCTTCGATCAGCATCTCCCTTACCATGCCCTCGGCATCGACATGATAGCATTGAGTTACCCGTTTTGAATCCGGCCACAACAACTGGAAGGCACATTGCTTTGCCATTTCAAATGCTAGGTTTTCCACATCCCCCCCATTGACTCGAATCACCCGTTCACCAGAATTGAGGCACCGCACCATTCGCTGAATTGAAGTTCCAGCAATATCGTGTCCGATGGAATTGGATTGTTCGTCAAGGACATCGATTGGTTTCCCTAATAATTGAGCAATTCCCTGTAATTCCTTCCCTTCGCTATCAGAGAATGTGGGTACTCCGGGGATGGTGTTGTCCATGTACGCATAAAGGTAGATGTGAATGAGGAGTATTAAGTCTTCCAAAATCATCGGCGGTGCATTGTTTCCAGCAAGGCAAGCTACCTGGTGATTTAAGCGGATGATGTTTGTTAAGATTTCGTCCATTGCCTGGTTTTTGGAGCGTGCTAGGGTTGAAGGTATTGGTAGAACTTCCAGTACCATGTCTTCAGCCATTCCCATGACGTTGTGCTGGATTTGTTCATTTCCGACGATGTGAATTTCCGCATTGTACCCCTTGATTTCCGAGAGAATTTTCAAGTTCCACACAATCGATTCTAAGGGTACAGGCTCGTTTGAGTCTTCGAAGACAATCTGTGGCAAGTTCCCTCTTGGTTTTACACATAATTTCGTGGTCAGATTAAACTTGGAATCTTCTTCGTTCGATGATTTTTCGACTTCAGGGTCTGAAATTGCCCTGTTGAGCGTTTCGACGATTTGTGGAATGCACTCGACTCGTGGAATCGGTCTCCATAGAACAATGTGACCAATCTTGTTGACCAGAGTGCTCTCCGTGGCAGTGCCACTGAGTTTCTGACTTTTTAGTAATTCCTTGACACAATCCTCGACCGATCCAGCTGGGGTTTCTTTGGAAACCTTGAGTTCATAGATGCTTTTTCTTAGGTACTCCTTTGTGGAGCCGAGAGCCAATCCAAAGTGCTCAAGTGACCACCGCATGTGTCTTGTTTTTCTTTGATGTTAATCAAGTTTAATTCCCGTTTCCATCACACTTGGAACTTGATTCCTGTGAGCGCTTCGGTGTGTTCCCACAATTGACGAGCAATCTCTGCATCGGCAGCCCTCGTTGTAATCTTCGCTTTTCCAGTCCATCCACGCGCTTCTAACATTCCAATTGGCCCCCAATATCGATGTTCGATAGCGTTTGGTTCTGTTGCGGCATACAGGGTCGCAGCAGCACCCTTCACAGCCTTCATGCCAAACACAGGGTTGAGGCATCGCCATGCTAGGGAATAGCGTTGCAAATCTGTGTTTGAATATCCAGGATGGCTGCCAAAAGATTCGATGTGTGAGCCTGCGGCTTTGAGTTTGCGATCGAGTTCAAGCGCAAACAACAAGTTTGCCAACTTGCTTTGGCTGTACATCGCCCACTTATCGTATTTTTTCCCCTTGCCATTGATGTCCTCAAGGTCGATCTGACCCGCCCAGTGTGCGATGCTGGAAAGGGTAACTATCCTTGGCTGTGGTGCTGCTGCAAGCAGCGGCATGAGGTGGGATGTCAGCGCAAAATGACCAAAGTGGTTGGTGCCAATTTGCAATTCAAACCCATCAACAGTGGTTGATTGTGGTGGAATCATCACGCCTGCATTGTTGATCAACGTGTCAATATGGCCGTGACTTTTGGTGATACGTTGGCCAAAAGATTCGATGTTCGCAAGGTCTGCCAAATCAAGTTCTTCTACAGCAATGGATGCTTCAGGCACTGCTTGGAGGATTTCCGTGCGTGCCGTGTTGGCCTTTCCGAGGTTTCTGCACGCCATGATGACATTTGCACCTTTGGAAGCCAACGCCTTCACCATGTGGTATCCAATACCGGTGTTGGCTCCTGTGACAATCACAGTTTTGCCGACTTGGCTTGGCATGTGTTCTGCTTTCCATTTGATTCCAATTTTTTTCATAATCCCACCTGCCATCGACCCCGATCAACGGGACCCATGTTCGTGTTCAAGCCCATCATGCATCCCCCTGTGGGAGGTTGTGAAGGATCGTTCAAGCTTCGATACCAGTTGAAGGCTGAACTGCTGCACTTGCTTTTGCCTTCTTTGCTTCGACTTGTCGAGCGAGGAAGGAAACGACGTCGAGGATTTCGATGTCAGCGTACCGCTCATCGCCTTCGAACTTCAAGCACTCGAAGTGAGATACACACTTGGGGCAGGAAGTCAACATGGTGTCAGCACCGGTTGCACGGATTTCTTCCATGCGGGTCACACGCAGGGCACGGGCGTTCTCGTTGCATGACATCATGCTCGATACACCACAGCACATGGCGTCTTCGCCGCTGTGTTCCATCTCGACGATTTCAACACCTTCGACCCCAGCAATAAGTTCACGAGGTTCTTCGTAGACACCCATTTGACGTCCGAGTCGACAAGGGTCGTGGTAAGTGACCGTGGTTTCTTCTTCTGCCTTGAGGTTCATGTCAAAGCCGTTCTCCACCAAGAATTCGGTGGTGTGCATGACCTTGACGCCTTCGAGTTCGTAATCACGGGCAAAGGTTCGGAAGCACTCAGCACACGAGGACACGAGCGTGTCGATACCGGACTGCTCGATCTTCTTCTGGTTGTACGCCTTGAGCTTCTCGAACACTTCATCGAGGCCTTGCCACTTTTGGTCGTGGCCACAGCACTTGAGGAAGTCACGGCCAAGGTAGTTGACGTCGACGTTCATGTCATCAAACAAGGTGAACGCCGATGTGGTTGCATCGCCGAGGTTCATCTCGCCTTCATTGACGTGAGAGAAGACCATCTCTTGGTCGAGGTAGTCGACGCAGCCTGGGTAGTAGCCGATGTTTGAGGTGATTGGGTAGTCTTCGGTTGCGATGAAGTCCTCGTCTGCTGCTTCTTCTGCTTCTGCAGCGAGCACAGCCTGAAGGACTGTGTGAGGGATTTCCGCTTGTGGGCCGCCAACGATGAGGGATCGGCGGATGTCAACATAGGAGTCGTAGTTCACGAGTTGTGGGCACGCATTGGTGCACGCAGTACAGGTCAGACACGAATACAGCGGTACTCCGTCGTCTTCGTTGTTCCATGAGTTGTAGATGATGTTGAGTTTGTCACCACCGTTGAACAGGCGGACAGGGCATGCATCGTCGCACAAATCGCAGCCGTAGCACTTGTTCATCTCGAATTCATAGCCACGGGCCATCGATCGCAGGAGCACGAAGACAACTGCACCAAAGGTCAGGCAAGGAATGAACATTGCATAGGTGAGTTTTGCGTCAAGCGCCTTTGGGTTGGTGTGGTAGGTTGGGTTCTCAATCGATGCAAACGCCGTGCCTCCGAGAGCCATCTGACTGTCGTTGGTGAGGTCCACGGTTCGTCCAGCGAGAGCGGCTGGTGCATCTTCGCTCCACACAAGCAGTGGTTGGAAGGTTGCAATCGCCAATGATGTTTCAGTGACAATGCTGTCGTTGTAGGCCAACGCACCGCTGACGCTTACGGTGTATTCGTATGTGTATTCTCCAACAGCGAGGTCGAGGGTGGCGCCAGCACAATCATCGAAACTTGTCATGGTCTTGCCGTTGCTGTCGCTGAGGACCAAGGTCGAGGAAATCATGCTCACAGTGTTGATGTCGTTGATCTTTCGCTCCGATGCTCGGTATTCACAAGAAAGATCTGTGGTGAGGGCTTCAACGCTCTCATGGTGGCCTTCAGGGAAATGGCTGAGGTCTTCCGTGACGGTGAAAGTACCTGTTGTTGCCCATCCAGCACCGCCGTTGAACGATGTTGAATTTGCAGCAGCGTTGATGCCATATTCAGCGTTTTGATGGCCGTTGGCGTCGGTGAAATCGGTAATGATGTACCGTGCTGGCTGGTAGATGCTCCAGTCCAACCATGCTGTGGTTGGGACAATACCATCCTCGCTCCATCCTCGGTCATCGGTAAATTCGTTGACATCATGGACATGAACATCGGTTGGTTGACCCCTCATCGCTTCGAGTTCAGGGTAGAGATCGTGCGTCAGGCCTTTGATGGTCAGAAGACCGCCTTGGTCCCAGAATCCATCATCGTAGGTGTCCCAAGTCGCAACGGTTCCTGCGGTGGAAATCAACAGCGAGCCAATCAGGATTTGCTTCGCATGACCTGGTGTGAATCCAGCTCCCCATGCCTTGACCAGCAAGGCGCGAGCGATGAAGTAAATACAAATCCAAGCCAACACTCCAGTCATCATCCAAGGGATTGAATTGAACGCATCCGCTAACCAAGGTGCCCGGGTTCCACATAACAGGTCACCATGACTGTCTAACTTACAGTAATCCGATCTGTTCTTCCCGTATAACTCAAGGAAGATGTTGATCGAAAAGACAGAGATGAACCAAATGTGGGCCAAGTAGACTGCACCTGCAGTCGCAAACCATGGATCTTCAACAGGCCGCTTCTCACGTCCGCCGAGGAACGGTGGGAGGGCGAGAATGCTGACTGGGATGCCGGTGAGTGCAGCGCCCCACCATGCAGCGTTCCAAGGGAACACAGGTTGGCCAACGATTTCACCAATGAAACCTGTTGGTACGGTAAATTGCGGTAGGTATTCGCCCCAACGCAGGTAACCGTAGGAGAACAGCACGTACCAATCAGGGAACACGAATCCTGCTTGAGCGTACGGGTCTGCAGCACCGTGCAGTGGCGGTGGGATCAGCCAAGCGTAAAACAGCAAGACTGCACCCATGAAGGCGAAGATGATCGAGTCACGAAGCACTTCTTGCGGCCAGAAACCGTGACCGGTTCTGGTGCGTACGCGCTTTTCGCCTGCGATTTGGAGTTGTTCCTTTTCTTCCATATAGGAAGAAGCAACACGGCCGAGATTCTCAATAAGTCCCATAATTCATACCTCCAAAGATCAATGTGGCTCCGCAATGCCTTGTACCCAGACAATGAATAAGTGAATGATGATCAAAGTGGTCACGATCACTGGGAGAATAAACACGTGAATGAAGTACATTCGTGTTACGGTTCGTGGGGTGAGCGCAGACCCGCTGAACAAGAGGGTTGCGATGTACTTACCAACCAATGGGCTGGAATTTGCGAGGTTGATTCCAATCACCGCTGCACCGTATGCGAGCGAGTCCCACGGCAGAAGGTAACCGGAGTAGCCGAAGACGATGGTCAGGGCCATGAGCGCAACACCGATGAGCCAGTTGAGTTCACGAGGGTTGCGGTATGCACCGGTAAAGTAAACGCGACACATGTGTAAGAACACGCTTGCCACCATGAAGTGCGTCGCCCAGTGGTGGACCGCACGGATGATGTAACCAAACGGCAGTTCGGTCATGATGAATTGCATGCTTGCGTAAGCAGGGGAAGGGTCGCCTTCACCACCCGGGACGTAATAGATCCCGAGCACGGTTCCAGTGATCACCAAGATGATGAATGAAAGGAAAGAGATGCCTCCAAGACAGTACAGTGGGTACCAATACCAAATGATGCGCAACTTGTACTTCTCAGCGTGCGTCAATGGCATCTGTCGGTGCATGTTGTAGTATGCGCCTTTGGACATGTTCCAGTAGTCTTGTAGCCTGAACCGAGTGTCAAGCCACGAAAAGATCCACAAGAACAACCGTTCTGCAAAACCCATTTTACCGGTTGACTCGACGGCACGGAGGATTTCACGACGAGGCAGGTCGTCGTTTTCTTTTCGCAGCGTCAACGCCACGAGAACGATCACGAAGGCAATAAAGAACCAAAGAATCCAGAACATTGTTGTCATTGTATCACCTCAGTCGCAGTATGTGTACCAATCGATGTAGTCGGTGATGCCTTCGATGACATCACCATTGAGTTGAATTGGAATCAAGGGCAAGCCGACAGGAGCTGGGCCGCCTGCTTTTCTGATTCCTGCGTAGTTGAATGTGGCACCGTTCGAGCGGTTTCGGTTGGTGTTCATTTCGAGCGCCGTTGGGTCGAACCGGGAGGAGTGGCAAATGCAGAACAACTTGGTTCCACCATCGTCACCGCCACCGGGGGTCCATGAGTCTTCAGTGAACGAGTTGGACACCAGTTGCCATCCTGGGATGCAACACAAGTGAGTGCAGCGTCCAAAGATCATCACGAGGTTTTCGGAAGGGAAAATCCGTGGGTCTGCGTCGCTCAGGTCTTCGAAGTGGCCAATGGTCTTTCCAGTTTCATCGATGCCTTCCATGAATTGGAAGCGGGCTAAACCGCTGGATTCTGGGGTGTCTTTGTTTTCGGAGTGGTTGACGTAGTTGACCACGACAGGAACGCCGTTCCAAATACCTGCAGCACCAGCGGTTCCGGTGTTGGACTTGGCTGCTTCTTCCACGAAGTCAGTCTTTGTCATCAATTGCAGGTGCTTTGCGCCATACCATGCTTCGTCTTCACGGCCTTTGGCCCAATACACGACGCCAAGGTCACCAGCGTTCGTGCCACCAGGAGGGAGGAGGATGGAGGCGAAGCCGAGGACACCCAAAGACGCTGCAAGGACACCGGTTGCGGTGTTGAATCCGTATCGGAGGAATTGACGTCGGTTGATGTACGATGATTCTGCATCGTTTGAAACAGCACCATCGATGACGGCGGGTTTGAGGTTGTATTCACGTGCCATGATGGATCACCACTTGTACTCCTTCCAATCTTTGGTGTGCTCTGGAATGAATTTGTTTTGAGCGTGCTTGACGATGATGGTGTCTGGCAGAACGAATTTGAGGTAAACCATGCCCATCATGCAGAGGGTCACGAGCATGATGGCGAGGTGGTAGGCGAGTTGTTGTTGGTCCCATCCTTTGGCCAAGCCGTAAATCATCGAGAAGGTCCAGTAGCACGACCAGAAGATACCCCAGACGAAGAACATCATGGTCAGGTAAGAGCCGCCAGACGGGGCGAGCGATGCACTGACAATGGTGCCCGGTTCGGCAGGGTTGAAGACGCCGTGGTCGATGGCGGTGAACATTTCTTCTTCGGTGAGGGTGGCGTTTTCGAGGGCCTTACGAGCGTCTTCAACGCTGATCTTGCCTTTTGCTACGCCGCGAAGTAAGGTGGAAATTGTATCGTCCATCACTGGTCACCTCGTCGCATTAATTTGTAGCGGAGACGCAATTGGTTTGAGCGCCCAACGTAGGAAGTGGAGAAGCTGTACCTGAGGAGCAAGCCAGCAAAAGCGACAACAGCCAACACCGCTCCAAATCCGAGCAGTCCAAGCCAGTGAGCACGAAGTTTAGCACCCATGTGGTGCAAATCCACGCCGTGATGCCCGGGTTCTGGAGGGCTGACGTTTCCGTCGCCTGCAAACAAAGTGCGGGTGCCGAGCGCATCGGTGGTGTCGTCACCCTCTGGGAGGGCAAACAGGAGTTGGTTCCACTTGTCTTCCACGCCAGGGAGTTGGTCGCCGTTCACCGAGTTGCCGGTGATCCAGAAGTTGACGGTCCCTTCGCCTGAGGCTGGTGCTTGCCAGGTGATCACCCAGTGGCGTTCTTCGCCGACAGAGGATGCTTCTGTGTGAGTCAGTGTCGTTGGGTCTTCTTCCCAATTTTGGACTTCTTCGCCGCCGAGCACGCCGGTCGACACCCGCATGGCAAACCCTGCGGTGTAGGTTCCAGTTGCAGCTGGGCCGCCAATCAGTTGGAGGGTCATGGTGTATGTTTCGCCACCAACCCATCCAAATGGGACATCGTCAAGGATGACTTGGACCGAGTTATCAGAGTCCCCATTGTGGCACAGGCACCCTTCTTTGGCCACGTCGTCAATGGTTTCGCCAGCGTTGCTTTGTTCGCCACCAATACCTGTGTGGTAGGATGTGACAAGCCCGGGCAAAAGCAACAAAAGGATGAGCCCGGCAACCAGACCGGTCCGTGAAGAAATCGACTCGCGTAGCATAGCCTCACCCATGTGAATCCACCGACTCGCAAGTGCTCCTTAAACATTACCAGCAACACCGATGGTTAGTGGCCTTGCAGTGTGGCGTTTTTTCAAGAATTTCGAACCCCTTATTGAGGGTATCGCTTTCGGCCAGAGTTCCAAGAGTTTCAAGGATTTCCTCCGAAGTGGCGTCAAGAGGGAGAAGGGTTCTTTGAGGGGGTGCACTGACAGGCATTCAGTGAGCCCATGTCGACGAACTTTGACAACATCTACGATTTGAGCACTGAACAACTCGAAATGCTTGATGATGCGGAAGAAAAGATGCTGAGAAACGACCTTGGTGCTGCTGAGAAACTCCTTCTCTCGATGCTCAAAAGCGATGAGGAATGCATTCCAGTGCTGTCGAATCTGGGTCACCTATACGGCCGTCACCTGTCTGAATTTGAAACGGCCATTGAATACTACGATCGTGTGTTAGCGCTCGAACCAGACAATGCTTGGGCTCGAGATGCTCGTCGGCGCTACCTTCGGTATGTCTGACCAGCAGAGCGCCAATCGTTGCCAAAGTTCATGTGGCATCGGGTGAACGAACGTGTATGGATGCCGAGCAAATCCTCATCGCCGGTGTCGGTGGTCTTGGGTGTGCTTGGGCCAAAGGGGCCCAATCCCGCTGCTCAAGCGACGCAGGAGTCCTGCTCATCGATGCGGATGACGTGAGTTTTGAAGGGGCTGATGGGGCTCATTTGTTGCGCTTAGGCCACACCCTTGATTCAGTGGGGTGCGCAGCCTTGCCCCCCCTCGCTGAACAACGAATGCGTGGCTATTCTGCCCTTGCGAACACCATTCTTGAACCGGTTGAACTCGTGATTTTACTCACCGGCCTTGGCGGCGGTACTGGCACAGGAGCAGCCCATGAATTCGCTCGCCAAGCTCGCCAATCAGGCGCTCTGGTCCTGGCCGTAGCTGCCATGCCGTTCGAAGTTCAAGCAACACGCACAGAAATTGCCCGTTTGGGTCTTCAACGGTTAGAACATATTGCTCATGTAACGGTTCGTCTCTCCCTCGATCGCCTTGCTCGGCAAGCGAGGCAACAAGGCCAGACATGGCAAATGGGTGCAGAATGGATTGAGGATTTGGTCGATGGATTGATTCGAACGCTGATGAAGATGGGCCTTATCAACCTCGATTTGATGGATTTACGTGCGATTGTCGACCAAGAAGGCGAAGCCACCATGCTGGTGGGCAGCGGTCGTCCCGATGATCCTGAATCAATCCTTCAGTCTGCGATGATGGCGCCGCTTTCTGCGCTGGATGTGGGTGGCGCAAGTGCGTGTCTGATTCAGGTCGAAGGTGGGCTTGGCATGACCATTGGCCAAGTGGATGCTGTGGCCAATATTTTCACCGAGGCTTTGGACGATGATGCACAGGTGATTTTGGGTGCGAGGGTCAGTGAAGACCTCGAAGACACAATTCGCGTCGTGACCCTTCTCGCTGGCATTCGCCCATCCGATTAATCATCAATGTTGATGACATCTTCCCATTCCACGTCAGCTTTCAATCCAATGTCTTTTGGTTTTTCCCAGTCGCCATCAAGATGCTCGTTCCAGTTGTCTTCTGCCTCATCGGTTGGCGGGGCAGGTTCTGGCTCCTGTTCGTTTGACTGTGGTGGTTGTTGAGTTGGGGTTGCTGGTTCGGAGTGTGCCACAATGTTCTGAATTTCAAGATCATCTTGATGGCGCACAAGAACGCTGTTCATAATTGACCTGTGCATCCAGACGCCCGTCAGTGCAGCAATAATGTGGCCGAGCATCATCACCATGCGCAGATCGCCGACCGCAGCGCTGATCATGGCAACACTGCCTGCGTAGGCATAGCCAAAAGCAAGACCCCACGGCAGAGCATTTTCGGTGTTAAGCAATTTGAATTTGGCTCCGAACCCCTTCGAGGTTAAGGACCAAATCCCCATAAACACCGTGAACATCATGAGCGCAATTTCTTCTAAGTACACTTCTAAGTCACCAATGCCCATGAATGCATGACGGTAGACCGTGAGCAAATGCCATGTGACAAAGAGATGAATCCAGATGGACCACTTGAAATGGAATCGGCGCAACGAACGGTTCTTCATTGCCTCAGTTCGTAACTTCCACGTCGCTGCGTTCATCAACCCAAAGACCAGCAATGAGAGTCCGATGAAAGGAAACAGGTCCGGATGTTGGGCGAGGGCGATATCGGTTGGCTTGTGAATCGATGCAAACACCGTGATTGCCGCACCGCTGAATCCCACGACCCCGAGAGCGAGCACCGCTAATCCAATGTAGCCTTGACCAGATGTTGAAGCACTTTTTGGGGTGCCTTTTGCTGATTGTGCGGAAGCCCATGCGCCGAACGAACGGCCCTGAGCAACAGCCCACACGACAAAGAGGCTCGCCATGATAAGGGCCAGCACATCAGGTGCGGATTCGCTTGTGAGGATGATAAACAACAGGAAGAACACCGCCGCAACAGAATAGGGCAGGATCAGAATTCTGAAACTGAATGCCAGTCGCTTGAGGGCATTGGGACGTTCTTCTCCCCATTCAGAAAGATGGGTCCAACTTCGTATGCGTTCGATTGAAGACAACATCGCTGTGACTGAATAGCCGATGGCCAGCGAAGCAAACGCCACCGCAGCCATTCCAGGCGAACTGTTGGCCAAGGCGTAAAGGAAGACTGAAGAGAGTACGAGGGCGACGACATGGGGTAAAGTTTTGAACGATAACAGGGTTCGAAGCAGGCCCAAAATGGACGAATCAGTCGCTGCGAGTTGTTCGAGTGCCTGTCCAACTTCTTCCTCGTTGTCCGGGGCGGGTGAAACCTCTTGCTTCGTGTCCACGGTCCCGACCAAGGATTCCTTTGTTTTCATGTTATGGCCCTGTTGACGCTCAAATCTATTGAAGGAGAAGGTTTCCCCGTTTTCATGGCCAAGCGGTTGTCCAAGGCCCTTCGGGGAAAACGACGTTGGATGGGTGTGGCATTTCCGTCAGCCATATCGTCTCGTTCAAAGGCCACCGATGCCATAGCAAGCGCCTTTGTGGGCTTTGATGATGATGCAAAGATTCGATTGATGGATTTTCACAGCGCAACGACGGATCAATCTTTGCAAACTTCGCTCCATCTTTACGGCAGCGAATCTTCTGTTGAGCCTCGTTCATACGGCATTCTAGAGGTGCCTCATGAAGTGTACAATGATGTGCGGAGCAAAATAGAATCAGAAGATGCACTTGCCTCTCATTCAATCAAGAGCATCACTTCAAGTGGAAAAATCCGTCTCGTTCGAGAACGAATGGCGCTTGCAAAGCCCCCCCGGCGACGCTGACCATCATCTTCTTGATGCACAACCAGCACGCAGGGTCATGGCTGGTGGTGGAGCGGCTCCAAGCATGAAAATGAGCGATGTGTTTCTGCTCATCGGAATGAGCATTCTCCTTGGAGGGCTCATCATGCATCTATGGGTCACTCCAACTTCGCTTGAGGGGGATGCCAACAGCAAAGAGGGCGGTGCGTCAATGCTGAAAAGCGATAGCATCAATTTCAAACTGAACGCCATCAACGCCTCGACGTTCACCGTTGTTGTTTACGATGAAGCAGACAAAGAAGTGTTCTCCACCGACGGGCTTTTGAGCGAAGGCGAGGATGCTGAAATCCTTTTCAAGGCTGAAGAAGCTGGTTTTTACACCTACAATGTCGTCTTTGAAACTGGCCAAGGTGAAGTTCTTGTCGATGTCGATCGGAACACGAAAATTGATTTCCTACCTTATCCAATCGGTGCTGCTTGCATTCTCTTCGGACTCTACAAGAGAGGGCTTGAAGACGACGGCGCTATCGATGCGGAATTGGAAGATTAATCGCTCGTAAGGTTCGGCCATTCGATGTCCTCACCATCGGTGATTGTGGCCTGTTCTCCATCGCTGTTTTCAATGACCAAATTACCTTGTGAATCGAGGTTAGAAATCATCCACTTTTCGTTTCTATAGTATGGGTTTCCAAGAATGATTTCTCCATTTTTCAAGTGGGCGAGAAGGGCTGGTATGTGGCGTTCAAAAACCGGTGATTTAACCCCCTTTCTGTGTTCGAAAAATGAAGCCATAACCGCATTGAGCGTTGACGTAAATTGTTCGCGATGAAGACCTTCAATCTCACGGCCAAGGTAGGCGATTGGGAACGCCTGTTTGTTGACTGACGGGCCTTGGAAGTTTACACCAATACCAACAACGATGGTGTTTGCATCGCCCTTGCTTTTTCCTTCGACGAGCACTCCAGATACCTTTCCGACCAACTTGTCTTGGATCATGTAGACATCATTCGGCCATTTCAACGCCATGTTCGCTTCGGATGCACCGAGGAGTTTGTTGGTGACATACACCGCATATCCGCTCAAGATTTGAACAAGTCCTGGATGATCGCATAAGCGTCCCTTTCTCAACAACCAAGAGCCAGCAAAGGCTTCTTCTTCGCTTGACCATGTTCGCCCTCTGCGTCCACGCCCAGCACTTTGTCGGCGTGCTACGAACAGATCGCCTTCCTGTTCCCCTGTGTCCAAGGCCAATTGATTGGTCGAATCGACAACATCGTTTTGATGAATGGTTGCAGAAGCGTAAGGGGTCCAAAGAGCGATGACCCTCAACATCTCGCCGTCTTCAAACGAATGGGTCGCCACGCACCTTGCAGCGAACCCGTGACGTTGTGCTTCATGCTCGGCGTTTGACCCTTTGGAATTACCGCCAACAAGAAGGAGAATCATCCCCTGATTGGTCAAAAGTGAGTTTTTCTTTACTTGGGCCATGAGCCTTGATACGAGACCCTTTTGGTCGGTGTCAACAAGGGCTGCTTCTTCCAATGGTCCAAGGACGTCACCTTGGGCATGTTCTTCGCCGAGGTATGGCAGATTCCACACGATGAGGTCATGAGGTTTTTCCCCTGCCCATTGAGTCACAGAGCCGTCCTCATTTGGACCGGGTCCACCCTCGTGAACCTCGACCTCAAGATTCAGGCGCTTGGCGTTCTCTCTGGTGGATGCCACGGCGTATGGATTGATGTCGCACGCTCGAACTCGGTAGCCAAGGCTGGCGGCGTACAAGGCTATTGCACCTGACCCTGAACCGATCTCTAGGCAGCGTTGACCCTTGCCTGGGCCCAGCGTTCGTAATGCCCGACACAGCAAATCTGTGTCCTCACGCGGTGGATAAACGGTGGGGGGGACAATCAAATCGAGAATGACGCCATCTGGGGTGGCCCAATTGCTCCGGTTTGCCGGCCTCTCAAGGCGCGAGATTTCGGCTTCGGAGTCGCCCAAATCAAAGATACCCTCTTCCATGACTTGCCCCAAAATGGCCGAGTTGTGCATTGGCTATATTGCTATCCGCTGAAGCAAAACCGTGCAACCCCGCCACTGTCGCAGGATTTGAAGCAACGCGAATTCAATAAAACCCATTCACTGTGGTCGATTTACGCTCTTGTGAGTGCCGCCGCAACCTATATGAACAGTTGGTAAGTCGGGCAGAAAGCCCAAGGTGCATTATTGGGCCTGTAGCTCAGTCAGGTAGAGCGTCGGACTTTTAATCCGATGGTCGCGGGTTCGAACCCCGTCAGGCCCGCCTGACTGAGTTTCTGGGCCTAAAATGTAGGGCTGAGCGGGGAATTTGGATGGTAGTAAAAAGCGCAACGAAGAAGCGACTCATGGAACTCGGCGTCTCCGAGGAATTTGCACACAAACTCGCTACCGATCGGAACATGACCGACATCAAGGCCATGTCCTCTGACGAAATCGCCTCCACCCTCGGTGAATCAAAGGATTCCGAGCAATTCATCAGCACCATGTCCATCATCGCAGAGCAAGGTTCCCGCCGACGTGCTGCGAAAAAGAGCAAGAAAATCACCATTCGCTCAAAGGCTATTGACGACTTTGACCGACCAGAAATCACCCTTCGTTTCAACGCACTCAACCACGTACTGGTCCCCCACCAGGAACTTGTCGGTGCTGCAAACATCAGCGAAGAAGAACAGTTCGAAGTCGAAAGTGAGGCACTCAGCCCATGGAAGATGGTTCAACCTGATGATGAAACCGGTGAAGACCGCCTTGCCAAAGAACTTCTTCCAAAGATTCTGATCACCGACCCCGTTGTTCAGGTCATCAAGGAAGTCGCAGAAGCTGAAGACCACGCTCGTCTTGCAGCAGACCCAGACCACAAACCCCTCGCCGCCGGTTGGATCGCAGACCGTGTGTTGAAAGTCGTCCGCCAATCCCCGTCGGCCGGACGATCTGTAGCCTACCGCCTGATCGTGGAGGGTAACTGAGGAGGGATCATCATGCAAGAAATTATTCAATCATTTTTCAAAGAACGCAGCCTTGTCAACCACCAACTTGCATCGTACGACGATTGCATTCCCGCAGGTGATAACAACCTCTCTCGAATGGAGAAAATCATCCGAAACATCCGCGTCGGAACCGACGAGGAAATTGACGACGATGATGGCGGCTTCATCAAGCTCGACGTTGTCGACCAAGACATCACCATTCGCCTCAAGAACATCCAACTTGGCGAGCCAACCATCCGTGAAGCCAACGGTGCAGAACACCCGTCCACCCCTATGGAATGCCGTCTGCGCAAGTTGACCTACATGTCCCCTGTTACCATCGACTTCCAAATTTTCCGAAACGGTGTCCGCTCGCCTAAGGAAGAAGCAGTGCAAGTCGGTAGCATGCCAATCATGGTCCGTTCGAAGCGATGCAACCTGCACGCTGGACACATTGCTGGTGACCGACAATTGTACCCAACCACCTCCACCGAAGACTCCGCATTGTGGGACGACCTGCTGCGAAAGAAGGGCGAAGACCCTCTAGACCCTGGAGGCTACTTCATCATCAACGGTACCGAGCGTGTTCTCATTTCGATGGAAGACCTCGCACCAAACCGTGTCACTGTTGAAATCAACAAGCGTTACGCAAAGCGAACCGAAGTCGCCAAGATTTTCTCGCAAAAAGACGGTATGCGCAAACCCCTCAACGTCGAGAAGCGCCGTGACGGTATGCTCATGGTCAAGATCAGCACAGCTGGAACAACCGCAATCCCCGTGGTTCTCCTCATGCGTGCCCTCGGCATTGAGAACGACCAAGAAGTGTTCCAAGCGATTGCGGGACCAACTGAGACGTTCAAGTACATCGTCGCCAACCTCAACGAAGTCAATGACAACGAAGAGTACGGCGTGCAAAACAAAGAGGAGGCTCACGAATGGTTGCAGAAGAAATTCGCAGCCGGTCAACAACGTGAATACCGAGAGCAACGGGTCAACCAACTGCTCGACCGTGAACTTCTTCCTCACTTGGGTGACCAATCAACCGCTCGTAAGAAGAAGGCTATCTTCCTTGGCCGCATCGTTCGTCAAGTCCTCGAAATGGCCCTCACCAACCGTGAGCCAAACGACAAGGACCACTACGCAAACAAGCGTGTTCGTCTCGCAGGTGACCTCGTGGAAGATTTGTTCCGTGTGTCCTCTGGACAACTCGCTCGTGACCTGAAGTACCAACTTGAGCGCCACCACAACCGCAAGCGAGAGCTGAAAATCACCTCCTGCTTGCGCCCTGACGTTCTCACCTCCAAGATCATGCACGCATTGGCAACAGGAAACTGGGTCGGTGGCCGCTCCGGTGTGAGCCAACTGCTCGACCGAACCACCTACCTCGCATCTCTATCGCACATGCGCCGTGTAACATCGCCTCTGGTTCGAAGTCAACCTCACTTCGAAGCACGTGACCTGCACCCGACACAGTGGGGCCGCTTGTGCCCTAACGAGACCCCTGAAGGTCAAAACTGTGGACTTGTGAAGAACGCCGCACAAATGATCGACATCTCCGAACACATCAGCGAAATTGAAGTTCGACAACAACTCGATGAACTCGATGTCTTCGAACCGGACGACTGGACCTCGGGTGACCGAGTTCACGTCAACGGTGACATTTACGGTATTCACAAGAACGGAAAGAACTTGGTTCGCCACTTCAAGTCCGCTCGCCGACGTGGAACCATTCCTGCGGAAGTTTCCATCCGATACGACCGTGAGAACAAGGACATCTTCATCAACACCGACAAGGGACGTATCTTGCGACCATTGTTGATCCTCTATGATGGTGCACCTCGTTTGACCGGTGAACACCTCGAAGCCCTCCGCTCCGGCGAGATGACCTTCAAGCAACTCGTCAACGAAGGCATCGTTGAATGGGTCGACGCTGAAGAAGAAGAAGACTTGCTCATCGCACCTCGTCCATTCGTCCTCCCAGAGACCGTGGAAAGCGGACCGCTCGCAGGGCGTCCACTCACCAACGAAAACGTTGAGTGGACCAACCTTGGGGAACCAGGCGCAACCGTCGCTGCCATCAAGGCTCGAGTTCGCATGCCAAATGGTGAATGGGAAATTGCAACCCTCGATGTTGACTTGCTCTACACCGAGGACCACACCCACTGTGAAATCGATCCACAACTCGTTCTCGGTGTCTGTGCTTCGCTGATCCCATACCCAGAACACAACTCCACACCTCGTGTTACTGGTGGAACAGCAATGGTCAAGCAATCCTTGGGTCTTCCAAGTGCAAACTACCGCATGCGACCTGACACACGTGCGCACATCCTGCACTACCCGCACCGTTCGATCACTCGAACCAACGCTATGGAGACCACACACTTCGACGACCGTCCTGGTGGACAGAACTTCATCGTGGCCATCATGTCCTTGCACGGCTACAACATGCAGGACGCAGTCATCATGAACCGTGGGTCAGTGGACCGTGCTCTCGGCCGCTCAACCTTCAACCGAACCTACAACGCTGAACGCCGAAGGTTCCCAGGTGGCCAAGTTGAAGAAATCGAAAAGCCAGGCAGTTCCCTCCAAGAAGTCAAGGGACTCAAGCCTGAAGAAGCCTACCGACACCTCGAAGCTGACGGATTGCCGTTGCCTGAGAAGGAACTCATCGGTGGCGAAGTGTTGGTCGGTAAGACCAGCCCTCCTCGTTTCCTCGAAGAATCTGCAGGTGGTGCATTCTTGCTCGCCCAAGAACGCCGAGAGTCATCCATGCTTGTTCGCCACGGTGAGAAAGGATGGGTTGACAACGTCTACGTGACCGAATCCCTCGACTCTGGCCGCTTGGTCCGAGTGATGGTCCGAAGCCACAAGGTTCCGGAAGTCGGTGACAAGTTCGCTTCTCGCCACGGACAAAAGGGTGTCATTGGACGCCTTGTTGACCCAGAGGACATGCCCTTCACCGCTGACGGTGTTGTGCCTGACTTGATCATCAACCCGCACGCTATCCCATCCAGAATGACTGTTGCTCACGTCTTGGAAATGATTGGTGGTAAGGTCGGCGCCCTCGAAGGACGCCGAATTGATGGTACCGCATTCCGTGGAGAAAAGGAAGGCAGTCTACGTGACGGTCTTGTCCGAAACGGATTGGCTCACACCGGTCGTGAAACCATGATCAACGGTGAAACTGGTGAAGTCTATCCTGCTGAAATCTTCGTTGGTTGCATCTACTACCAACGATTGCACCACTTGGTGTCTTCGAAGATTCACGCCCGTTCCCGTGGCCGTGTTCAAATCCTCACCCGTCAACCGACCGAAGGTCGTGCTCGACAAGGTGGTCTGCGATTCGGTGAAATGGAACGTGACTGCCTCATCGCTCACGGTGCTTCAATGGTCATCAAGGACCGTCTCTTGGACGAATCCGATGGTATTGACATGTACGTCTGCGCTCAATCTGGACACATCGCTTGGTACGATCCAAAGCGAAGAACCTACGTCAGCCCTATCCATGGCGACGGTGCTGAAGTGTACAAGGTGCAAACCTCGTACGCATTCAAGCTGCTCTTGGATGAGATGAAGAGTTTAGGTGTGGCCATGAGACTCGAACTGGAGGACCGAAGATGAGCCAAAAAAGCACAATGATTCCAAAGCGAATTGCACAAATTCGCTTCGGACTGATGGACCCAATTGAAATCCGCAAGATGTCCGCTGTCGAAGTGAAGACTGCAGACACCTACAAGGACGACGGACACGCCTACCGCCAAGGTTTGATGGACCCCCACATGGGTGTTATTGAACCTGGATTGGTTTGCCCGACTGACAACTGCAAGTACGACGAATCCCCTGGCCACTTTGGTCACATTCAACTCGAACTTCCAGTCATGCACATTGGTTTCGTGAACCTCATCAAGACCGCGCTCAAGGCAACTTGCAGCAAGTGCAGCAACATATTGCTCCACAAGGAAAACGGTTCTCACCCATCGAACCCCGAACTCTCTGAACAGGATTACTTCCGAACCCGAATCCGCGACATCATCGTGAAGCACGGTGTCGGTTCGACAGAATTCGCTAAGATCATCAAGGAAGTTGAGAAGGTCACCACCGGCACCAGCCGTGGTGTCTGCATGCACTGTGGTGAAGCACAAGGCAAGATTGCACTTGACAAGCCGACGACCTTCAAGGAAAAGAAGGAAGCAAAGGGCCAAAGCGGTAAGGACGAAGGATGGCGCAAGCTCAACCCTCGTGACGTTCGTGAGTGGCTCAGTGGAATCCCATCCGAAGACCTCATCTTCATTGGAATGGACAAGCAAAACCGCCCAGAGTGGATTGTTTTGAAGGTGCTCCCCGTGCCTCCAATCACCGTCCGCCCGTCGATTACCCTCGACAGCGGTGACCGCTCCGAAGACGACTTGACTCACAAACTCGTTGACGTTCTCCGAATCAACCAGCGACTTCGTGAAAACCGTGACTCGGGTGCTCCACAACTGATTGTTGAGGACCTTTGGGAACTTCTCCAATACCACGTGACGACCTACTTCGACAACCAAACTTCTGGTATCCCACCAGCACGTCACCGCTCCGGACGAACCCTCAAGACGCTGACTCAGCGACTGAAAGGTAAGGAAGGACGATTCCGAAGCAACTTGTCCGGTAAGCGTGTGAACTTCTGTGCTCGGTCTGTGATCTCCCCAGATCCATACCTCGGCGTGAACGAAGTTGGTGTGCCAACCAAGATTGCAAAGGAACTGACCGTACCGATCCGTGTGACCTCTCGTAACCGTGAGCAAATGCGTCAAATGATCCTCCGTGGTCCTGATGTTCACCCTGGTGTGAACTACATCATCCGCGGTGACGGCCGACGTGTCCGTATCAATCAACGAAGCCGATTGATCAACGCTGGATTCCGATGCCACAACCCTGAGTGCAACGATGAAACGACCACTCGTTTCGACCTCCACTCCGTGCTTCCAGCACCAAACTTCCTACCTGGTTTGGTCATCAAGCCACAAATCAGCATCGCTACCGATGGAACGACAGAAACGTCCTACATCGTTGACGACAACGCAACCCTTGCCAACCTCCGAGGCGAAGACGAACATGGTCACCGCCTCCCTGAGGATGACCCACGGGCAAAGCTCCACTACCGCTGGATGTGGGATTTGGCACAAGCCGACAAGGCTCACCCTGAACCGCTTCCAGAGCACCTCAAGGTCACCTGCCCTCACTGTGGCAGCCCTGCAGATGAATGGGGCGACCGAACACGAGTCGAAGATCGCTTGTCCACCATTGACCGCAACGGTAACCCGAAGCCAGGTCTGCTCGTCGAGCGACACTTGATCGACGGAGACGTTGCCATCTTCAACCGACAACCTTCGCTTCACCGCATGTCGATGATGGTTCACGAAGTCCGCGTCATGGAAGGGCACACCTTCCGGTTCAACTTGGCTGTTTGTACCCCGTACAACGCTGACTTTGACGGCGACGAAATGAACCTGCACGTGATTCAATCCGAAGAAGCACGAGCAGAAGCAAAGATTCTGATGCGTGTTCAGGAACACATCCTCACACCTCGCTACGGCGGTGCTGTGATCGGTGGAATCCACGACCACATCTCCGGAGCTTACCTGTTGTCACGCCCTGGCACCCTCATCAACCGTCGACACGGCCTTGAGATGCTTGGTAGCATCAACTGGGAAGGCGAACTGCCAGAGATTGTCAAGGACGCTAACGGCAAGGAATGCTTCCGTGGCCAAGACATCATCTCGCTGATCATCCCCGACAACATCCACCTGCGATTCCGCAGCCGTTCCAACGACGAAGTCGTTGTCAAGGACGGTAAGGTCGAAGGAACCCTCGACAAGCGTGCTATTGGTGCAGAAGATGGACGATTGCTCGACGCTATCGTTCAAACCAACGGTCCAGAAGAAGGTGCTCGTTTCCTTGACGAGTTCACTCGACTCTCGATTGCTGCGTGCACTTCGCTTGGTTTCACAACCGGTATTGACGATGAAGATCTCAGTGCCGAAGCCCTTGATGCAATCATCAAGGCAAACGTGGACGCTGGTGAATTGGTTCAAGAAGCCCTTGGCAAGTTCGGTAAGGACGGCCGTGGCTACGAATCCCGCCCGGGTCGAACCGCTCGTGAAACCCTTGAAGAAGACATCATGGTCATTCTCGACCAAGGTAAGCAACAAGCTGGTGACGTGGCAAAGGACGAACTCGCTCAATCTGGTTCAACCAACGCTGCTGTCAACATGGCCATTTCCGGTGCCCGTGGTTCCATGGACAACCTGAACATGATGGCCGGTTCGATTGGTCAAGCAAAGGTTCGTGGAAAGCGTCTAGAGCGTGGATACAACGAACGTGTGTTGCCTCACTTCCGCCGTGGTGGACGTGCTGCAGCCGACCGTGGTTTCATCTCCAGTTCCTTCAAGCGTGGTCTTGAGCCAACGGAGTTCTTTATGCTCTCCGTTTCTGGTCGTGAGTCCCTGGTCGATACTGCTGTCCGTACTGCAAAGTCCGGATACATGCAACGCCGACTGATCAACGCAATGGACGACCTCAAGGTCTACGACGATGACATGCTATCGGTTCGAAACACTGCGAACAGAATCATCCAATTCAGCTACGGTGAAGACGGCATTGACCCTTCCCGTGGTGTGCACGGTTCTCCGTTCAACATCGACGTTATTGTTGATGAAGCGCTTGGAACCGAGGGTGCAACCCTCGATGCTCGTGATTCATACGAGCCAACAACTGAGCGAATTGACGCAGATGACCTCGAACATGGTGAACCTGCTGAAAGCGATGGAGGTGACGTCTGATGGTCGTAAAGAGTGCAACCAAGAAGAAGCTCATGGATTTGGGCATTGCCGAGAACTTTGCGCACACGCTTGCCGATGACAAGAAGTGGGACGATGTCAAAATCCTCGCCGCTGGAGAAATCGCTCAACTGTGTGAAACCGATTCAGCAACCGCTGCGAAGATGAAGGACATCATCGATGCAGCAAGCAAGAAAGGTGGCGATTCAAACAGTGAAAACACCGGACCTACAACCAAAGTTTCCTACAAGCGCCGAAAGGGACGTTTGACTGCACGCGCCAAGACCGCAGCAGATCTCGACACCTATGGTGTAGATGAGAAACTCGCAACTTACATCGATCCATTGGCTGAAGACCCTGTGTTCAAGTCACTCGTTGCAGCTGCAGAAGACAGCGGTTCGACTCGCTTTACCAACCGAATCTTCCACGACCTTACCGTGGCAATCCACGCACGTGGCAAGAAGAAGTTGACCAAGCCTCAAGCAAAGAAAGTCGTCAACGAATCAGTTGTTGCTCTCGACAAGGCAAGCATCGATCCTTACGAAGCAGCAGGAATTATCACCGCACAATCGATCGGTGAGCCTGGCACTCAGATGACCATGCGTACGTTCCACTATGCGGGTGTTGCAACGGTCAACGTGACCCAAGGTTTGCCTCGTATCATCGAAATTGTCGATGCACGAAAGGTTCCAAACACGCCAACCATGACCATCCGGCTCAAGGGTGACGACATGATGAACGCGGCAGCCGCACAAAAGTTGGCAGCAGCAATCGAAGTGACCACCACGGTCAACATCGCTTCCTTGGAAACTGACGTCGCTCAACGCCGATTGGTTTTGAAGCTGAACAAGGGCAACCTCAAGCAAAAGAACATGACTGGACTTGAAGTCAAAGATAAGCTCGAGCGTGCAACCCGTTTGTTGGTTCAACCTGATAAGGAAAAGAACCCTGGCACATTGACCTTGATTCCAGGTGTTCACTCACCTGAAGACTTGGCTGAACTGGCAGAGAACCCGCCATCCTACACCATGTTGCTGCAACTTGAAGAGAAGATTCGAGACATGCGTCTCAAGGGTATTCCAAACATTGAGCGGGCAAACGTGCAACTTGATGACAAGACAGGAGAGTACTACCTTTCGACCATTGGTTCCAACCTCATCCGTGTGAGCGAAATCGAAACCATCGATCGACGCCGCACCTACACCAACAACATCATCGAAATCTATGATTTCCTTGGTATTGAGGCTGCTCGCCAAGCTATTGTTAACGAACTACAAGCGACCCTTGACGGTGCTCGCCTCGAAGTCGATGTCCGCCACCTGTTGATGGTTGCTGACGTCATGACTTCAGAAGGTGAAGTCCGTGCAATCGGCCGCCACGGTGTTTCAGGAACCAAGCACAGTATCCTTGCTCGTGCTGCGTTCGAAGTGACCGTCAACCACTTGCTCAAGGCCGGTATTATCGGCGAGCGAGACTACCTCACCGGTGTTGCAGAGAACATCATTGTCGGGCAACCAATTTCCTTGGGAACCGGCAGTGTCGAACTGTACTACATCCCTGAGTGATTTTCCAACCATGAGAAACAAAGTGGAGTATGGAGGAATAAAATATGGATATCAGCCGACAACTAAAAAATGCAATTGCAACCGGAAACTTACGATTTGGCCAACGACAAGCCCTCGCTGCTTGTGCCCTTGGTGAAGCAAAACTCGTCATTTTGGCAGCAAACTGTCCGACCGAATTCGCAGACGATCTGCACGCCCGTCACCCAGAAGTGACCAAGTTCCGTGCAGTCATGGTCAACCGTGAACTAGGAATCGCTTGTGGTAAGCCGTTTTCGGTCTCCACAATCACCATCATCGATGCTGGTGAAAGCGATCTTCTCACCCTCGAAAGCAACCTCGAGTGAGGACACAAGCCCTTCAAGGGCCAAAATTGTGTGAACCCAAGCAATGGAAGCCTTCATGGCCTTTGGGCTCAACCGAATGGTATGCGTACCTCTTGGCTTCGCTCTGCAGCATGCTTCCTGACCGTCCTCATGTTCGCCTCGGTGCTTTTGCCCATGGTTGAACCAGCGACAACAGAAGAGGCCGAGAGCGCTCCTGTGTTGGAGATGCTCACCCCCGTTCAGCGCATCCAATCTGGGGCAACCAGCGCCAATCCAATGCTCGTTGGTGGTGGAACCCCCTCTGGTGCAGAATTCGTGGAAGCCCTCGAATACTCACCAGGCGTCTACGCATTTGGTGGTAGTTGGAACACAAGCAATTCCCAAGCCTTGACCTTTGGCAGCAATACCCTCTCGCCAACCAGCCCTTACGGACAAGAGTTCTACATTGCGGCAGTGGACAGTTCTGGTCAATTCCAATATGTCAAGGGTGCAAACCACAACATGCAAGGGAACCCTGGCATCTCAATCTTCAGCGACATCGCTGTTGGCATGGGCGGTGAAATTGTTGTTGCAGGGTTCTACACGGGAGCCATTCAATTCGGTTCCATCACGATTGCCTCCGGTGCTGCTGATGGCTTCATTGCAATGACAGACCCAAGCGGTCAGTGGTTGTGGGCTCACTCGTTCCAGACCGTGGTCAACAACACACAGGAATTCTCCCAAGTGGACCATGTGACCATCGATCAAAACGGTGACGTCATCGTGTCTGGGGTTCACCAAGGGGAGACTGACTTCGGGGGTACGAGTTTCAATGTCTCGGATCAAGAAGTCTTCACTGCGAAACTCAACGGCATGCAAGGAACCCTCACCTGGGTGACATCCGGTGGCGGTGTTGGTAACCAAATCGTTTCAGGTGTCGCAGTGGACTCCATGGGTGAGATCTACGTCGGTGGCATCACCTTTGGCAACATGATTTACGGAACAAACTCCTACAGCCCAGCTGGAAACAGCGATACATTCCTGCTCAAACTTGATTCCTCTGGCGTGGTCAAATGGCTTGCCGGAATGGGAACTCCAAACCAGGACACTCAATTGACTTCGATGAAGATGAGCATGAACGATGATTTGTACATGGGCGGCCTTTACGATGGTAACCTGCAGGGCTCAGGCCCATCGGGTGCTTGGTCAATCACCGCGACTCAAGGCCAACAAGATGCCTTTGTGCTGAAAAATCCGTTTGCCACGCTTTCAGGCGCTTCAAGTTGGGCCGCTACAGGCGGCAGCAGTTCGGTTGACACCGTCCGTGATATGGCCATCAACTCGATGAATGAAGTGTTCATTGTCAATGTCATCGATGCGACGTTTACAGGCGGCTCCCAATCTGCAGTTGTTGCGGGAAACATTGACGGAATGGTGGCTGGATTGTCAGCAACCGGTGACTGGGATTGGATGGAATCAACGGGCAGTTCTGCCTACGAAGTCCTCAATTCAATTGCTGTCAATGAGTCTGACATCGTCACAGTTGGTGGCGGTCTAGGTGGTGGAACGATAAACAAAGGTACGCTTTCAGTGACCTCTGGTGGCAACAATTGGGACGCCATGCTTTGGTCGTTGGACCCGAGTTCAAAGAAGGATGCAGATGTTGACGGCGTTCCTGACTATGCGGACAACTGCCCAAACACCTCCAACCCAACTCAAGCCAACACCGATGGTGATGCTTACGGTGATGCGTGCGATTCGGATGACGACAACGATGGTCTGACCGACAACTTCCCTGATCTCTGCCCTCGAGGCGGCGCATTCAATTGGACGAGTGGTCAAGACACCTCCAACCCATCAGCCTCAACCGATTGGGACAATGATGGCTGCAAAGACGACACAGAGGATTCAGACGATGACAACGATCAAATCGATGACGTCGATGACAACTGTCAGTGGACCTCATACAACCCACCCCGACCAACATGGGTTTCAGATTCAGCCTCAGACATCGACGGAGATGGATGTCGAGACAGCGACGAGGACACCGATGACGATGCAGATGGCTTCGACGATGTTGTTGATGACTGTCCCACCGTTTCGGGCACTTCCCTTAACGGCACAGAGGGTTGCTTAGATTCAGATGGCGACAGTTGGGCCGATAATTTCGATGACTGTCCTAACCAAGCTGGCGATTCGACCCTTGGTGGGAAGAACGCTTGTCCTGATGCTGATGGTGATGGATGGGCAGACGTCGACGATGCGTTTGATGCAGACGCCACCCAATGGGCGGATACAGATGGTGATGGCTACGGTGATCACCCGCTCGGCACAACACCCGATGACTGCATCGAGCAAGCCGGCACCTCAACGATGGACCGAATTGGCTGCTTTGACGCCGATGAAGACGGCTATTCTGATTCCGATGGTTTCTGGTCAACTGAAGATGGGGCTGATGCGTTTGGCAATGATCCAACCCAATGGTCTGATTTCGATGAAGATGGTTATGGTGACAACTGGGCTAACGGCACATGGAATGACCGCAACCCTTCGTGGCCTGGTGAGTTTAACAGCGAGGCGAATGGCCAAGACGCTTGCCCAACCAAGGCAGGAACTTCATGGCAAGCCGGCATTGTCGGCTGTCCTGACGCAGATGGCGATGGTTGGTACGACGTCATGGATGCATTCCCGCAAGAACCAACCCAGTACGCTGACACAGATGGCGATGGCTATGGAGACAATCAAACAGGTTTCGAGGCTGACGCTTGTCCTGAACAGGCTGGCACCTCAACGTTTGACCGCTATGGGTGCCTCGATTCTGACGGGGACCAACGCTCTGACCCAGACATCAACTGGATGCCTTCGCAAGGTGGCGACGCCTTCCCCTCTGAACCGACCCAATGGGCCGACCAAGATTTGGATGGCTACGGGGACAACCCTGCTGGTGTGACTCCGGATGATTGTCCAACAGTGCGTGACACCTCAAGCATCGACCGCCTTGGATGTGCAGACACAGATGGCGATGGTATCTCGGACCCCGATGCTGATTGGACCCTTGCTGACGGTGCAGATGCGTGCATCAATGGGCGTGGAAATTCCAGCCAAGACCGAATTGGTTGTTACGATCAGGACGGCGACGGCTATTCCAATCCAAGTGCCGATTGGACGATTGAAGATGGTGCTGATGCCTATGTTGATGATCCCACACGCTGGATGAAGGAAAACGAACCAGCATCCTCTTCGCTGTCGAGCAGCTCAACTCTTACGTACGGAATCGGTGGGGTTTTACTCATCGCAGCCATTCTCGGTGGTCTGTTCCTGCTTCGTGGTCGAAACGGCCATGATGAAGAAAAGGCATGGACTCAGTCGGCTCCTGGGGCAATGCCTCCTATGCCGTCAATGTCAGCTCAACCTGCTGCAGTGGCCATGCCCAACTTTGCCGCTCAGCCAGTGGCTCAGCCTGCAGCCCAACCGCTCGCTCAGCAAGTGTACAGCGCAACCATTCCTCAAGTGGCTCAACCAGTGGCTCAACCAGCGCCGGTTGCCGATCCTGCCCGTGACTACTACAACGGGCTGTTGACTCAAGGTTACCCTGCGCCAGACGCTTTGGCTTACACGCAGCAGTACTACCCTGGATTCCAAGGGTGAGGTCGCCGCATCGATTACACCCGTGCATGAAGTGAACCATCAACCCAATCGAAATCGACCAACGGGGACAAAGATGACGTTTGACTCAGCGTACGAGCCCTTCTTCCAACCTCCAGGCTGGATCGTTGGCCCGGTTTGGGCCGTGCTCTACACCTGTCTTGCTCTAAGCATGAGCAACATGCTCAGCGCCAAAGAGGAGGTCCCGCAATCGAGTCTCATCATTGCTTTGTTTTTCATCCAACTTGCCGTGAATTTGGCTTGGCCCTCGGTGTTCAACTCTGAGCGTTACCTTCTCTCGTTGTTGATGATCGTTGTGATGATTGTGTTCACGAGCATCTATGCTGTTGCGACCTACAAGGTTGCACCAACCGCATCGATGTTTGTCTGGCCATACATTGCATGGGTGTCCTTTGCAGGGGCTATCAACTTCGCTTACTACCTTGAAGCGTCTTGAGGTAGGGTGCAGACGCACCCAATCACGTGAGGACTTCGAGCAATCGGTCTTGCTCAGCAGCCATTCGTAGTTCCATAGCAATGCGTCGACCACTTGACATTGGTTTTCGCCAGGTTGCGTTTCCGTATGGATGGCCAACACTGACGTGGACGTTTGTTCCTCCACCCAAACGTGGAGCGACATCGTAGATGTAGTAATTCATGTCCTTGTCGATGCATGTTTGTAAGCAGAATGGACCAATGATGCCCGGATCGTAATGTTCCTTGCTTGCGGTGATGAATTTTTCACCGAGTTCGAACGCTTTCTCCAATAGGGATTCACGGATGGTTGCTGTGTTATGACCAACCACGGTCATCTCTGGGATTTGTTGGTGGGCTGGCATGGTCATTTGTTGAGGTGCTGGCAAACGGACATGACCGTCAAGTGAGGATTCGAAGCGCCAATCGACGCCAAGCAGTTCCAACTTCTCGCCTTCTTCAGCGAGGGGGCTGTAAAAGAAATTGAGGTTGAACACCGGTCCGATGACGTAGCGTTCGATTCGAGCGCCTGCGAGCGATGCTTCATCGATCACACCTTCAGCCAGAAGGGTCTTTGATTTTTCTTGGTACTCCTCGTAGGACGCGCAGGTGAAGAACCCACGTTCGAGCTTCTTCTGAGCGTGGTGCAACTTCACGATGACCAAGCAATCAATGTCCTGTGGGTCAGCAATGGCTTCGGGGTAGGGGAGTCCGGCCTTGTCGAGGATCCAGTAGTAGTCTTGGTCTTCTGTGCGTTCTTCCATTCGGAGCATGTTTCTTGAACCAAACAAAGGCACCTTGAAGGTGTCCTCAACATCTTGGATGGAAGAGTATGATGTGAAGGAACGGTTTGGGATGTAAACGACGTTTCTCTTGCGCATTTCTGCTTGCATCTCTGGCTTCATCACATCGTTGAACGAAGGCATGACAATTGCTTTGTCAACCATGCCTCGAACCACACGGCCTGAACCGCTGCGGTGGGCCTTGAAGTAGTTGGCGTATGTCTTGTGGCGGCCTTCTTTACAGTAGGCAACGGTTGGGAAACCTTCCTCGATGGCGCCGTCGCAAATGTCCAGTGCCGAATGCGAAGCGGTCATCCCGATTCGTAGTTTCATTCGGTCGTATTCGTCAACGATACCTGCGATTTCATCTTTTGACAGCATGGGTAATCCCTCGGTAATCTTCCCTGTGGTCGGGGGGGTCTTTCATGTCATCGCTAAGCGATGTTCAGTCAAATCGCTGGAGTTGCATCAACTCGTCGGTTGAAAGCGTCTCTCCAGACATCAACTTGGACATGAGGTCCTGCACTTCAACACGGGCAGATGGACGTTGTCCAGCACCAGCAATTGCACCACGCATAGCTCGAAGAATGTCTTGGATTGAGTGGAGGCAGCGAAGTGAAACGATGTACAGGTGGTGTGCCTTGTCTGCTTCTTTCTTGGACTTCCGAAGTTCTCTGTGAGCGGACTCAGCCTTGTCACGGATGCGGTCAACTTCCTTGTTCCATTGGAGCATCAAATCGTGAGCCTCTTGAGCGGCTTGTGCGGCTGCAGTTACTTGTTCGTGGGCTTCTTCTTGGGCTTCCATGGCCACACGGAGCAATTCACGAGCCTCTTTGAGTTCGGTGTTTCCATCTTCACTGGTCTTCATCTTCTTGATCTTAGCACTGATTTCCTTCATGCGCTTCATGACCTTTGTTTCGTTGTTTCCAGTGTGCCGTCCGCGCTCGAATTCATTTTCGAGTCGGTTCAATTCTCGGCGAAGGGTGTGAATGGTTTCAGGTGGTTTCTCGCGGCGCCCTCGTCGCTGTCCAGGTTCAACAGGTGCGGGTGCGGCTTGTGGGCCTTTTGCAGCATCAAGCATTTCCTTTGCAGCACGAACGGCGGTGTTCGCCTCTTGACGAGCGCCTTTCTTCTCACGAACGATTTCGTTCATTTGTTCTCGGATTTCACGTTGTTCACGCACTTGCACGATCAGTTCTCGAACCTCAGCATTCAATTCGTTTCGCGTACCCGTGAATGACTTCGATTTGTCGTTCCATTCGTCACGGGTTGTTCGGTAACTGGTCGCCTTTCCATCGACCAATTTTCGTCGCTCTTCGAGTTGAGTTTTGAGTTCTGACATTAACTATCGCACCTGTTCAGTGGAAGATTCCCATCTTCTCACCGGTTTGGCGACCTTGCACCTCCATTTAATCCCTTCACTGAGAAGCGATGATGGCTTGGTCACGACGGTATGGTTTTCAATCCAAGAAAACAGAGGTTTTTCTGACTTTTTACTCAGATGATAGCGGCGTCAAAGGCGGCGATGGCTTGATCCAAAACCCCACGAATGAGTCCTAAGTTTGCACCAGTTTCACACTTCAGAACAAGGACACGTCCTGCCTTGAGGCTCTGGGCCATGACGCAACCGTGTTCCCCGTGAAGCGTGATGCGATTTTGCTTTGATGCATCGAGCGGGCCGACGGCCTGACCTAGGCGTTCAACGGTATCATCGTGACGTGGCGCAGTGCAGGTGACGAGCCCGTCGCGGTCAAGCAGTGCGACCTGAAGCACACCCTCTGTTGCCAAGAGGCCGTCGAGCACCCGTTGTTCCACAATTCAACGATGCTGGAGGGGCCGCTTAACCTTTGACCTCGCGTCAAGAACGGTGAAGGTCACCGATTGGCGGCACGGGTCCCTTCATCATGTAACCCAAACCAGATTTGTAATAGTTCTCAAGATGCTTTTCCACGTTTAGGCCACGAACTCTATAGAATTCCTGAGCGCGGTTGTTTGATGCCTTCACCTCCAACTGAATGAAGGATTTTGTATGAACATGGCAAGCGTTGACCAAATGATGCCAAGCGAGTGACCCCCAACCAAAATTTTGCATCTCAGCGCTGATGGCAAAGGCGGCAATTCGCACGCCTTCCTCAAGGAATGGCAACGCCCAGAGCAACCCCTTCAGCGATTCCGGTGCAGGGTATGTGTTCATGTCGACAAGCAACAGATTCCCTTCCCATGCTGGAATCGGCAGCGATGCAATCGATACATCGGCGTAGGCTTCTCCAGTTTCTTCAAGGAACAATTTCTGAATCCGTTCTCGCCATTCACTGGGCAACTTGGTTGGTTCGACACCCAAGATCCATTGGATGTCAGCCATTGATGCTCAATCCTTTCGACCTTTCTTGGATTGGGAACGGGTCCCTCGATGTGGCGTAAGATTTCTGGCATTGGCCTTTTTCTTTCGCTCTTGGCGACGATTGGATTTCGCAGTTGGTTGTCCTTTTGTAACGGCTTTGAACCCGCCACTGTTGAGCAACACATCGAGGTCGGAAAGCGAGAGTGTTCCACCTTCAGCTGCTCTTTTTTGCACGTCTTCAGGTCGCGGGCCATTGTTGCGAGGCTTCCAGTCTGCAGAACCTGACTTGGTTCGCTTCTTGCCGCCACCCTTGTTGCCTTTTCGGGCATGACCGCGTGGGTTTGGATTGGAACTGATTCGGACCCATGCTTCTAGGCGTCCCTTTTCCCTGCGAAGGCGTCGAACTTCAGTTCGGCGCTGATCGATCACCTTCATCAGTTTGTGAGCCTTCTTGTCAAACTGCATTGCGTCGCTAAAGTTCAGGTCTAAATCCTTGAGCATCGGCTCGGATTCGATCAACTCGGTTTTGTGCTTGAGTTGCTCTTTTTCGTTTTCTTTGAGGGCACGGACAGCTTCTTTCTGCTCTTTTAGAAGGGCAATAAAGGCTTGATGTGACTCTTGGGCTAATGTCGCTTGTTCATGCATGGCTTGCAGTTCAAAGAACCAAGCAAATTGGTCTTCTTCTCTTTGTAAGGACGGGACTTGGAAAATGTCGATTTCACCCGTGAGTTGTTCATACACATCCGTCATCAATTTCTTGATTCGATACAGTGGAATACCGATCCTTTGATCGATTTCATTGCGTTGTTTTTGCAGTTCATCCATTTGCTTGGAACGAGGTCTGAGCCCACGGATGATGGTTTTCAGTTCCTTGCGGAGGTCACTCGTCTCTTCGATGGTTCCGCGCAGTCTTTTCGACATGCGAATGTTGAGTTTGCGCTCATCGATGAGTGCTGTGAGTCGTTCATCAAGGGCCTCAAGTTCGGTTGTGTTCTCTTTGACAAGCGTTGCCACCTCAACGGCCGTCTTTTGCCTTAAGTCGGCAAATAAATCGAATTCTTCAACGGGTGTAAACCGTTCAGGATGTTTAGCATTGACGATGTCGCTCCACCTGCTTCCAGATGCAATTGCCAGCCAAGCCTTGAGGAATTCTTCTTGGATGTCCATCGCACCGGAGGGCCGAAGCACACGGCTCAGATCATGCTTGAGGTCAAACGGGTCCTCGACCGGTAGAGAATGCTGACCGAGGCGAGTTCGTTTTTCCATTGTAACAGCTTTTTCAGCGCGAGGTGTAGCGTACTTCCACCGTTTTGATTTACGGGTGATGTGGTCGCCGGTTCGAATTGAAATAACATGGTCTTGGAACGGCCACGAGGTGGCGTATTGGAACATGAAGTCGATGAACAGTTCACCAATGGATTGGTCATTTTTCTCGCTTGGGGTTGCTGCATCAACTTCCATCATGGTCAAGTCATAGGTTGTTCCTTCGACTTCCATCATGGTCCGTTCATTGCCCGCTTGAAGAACAGGTGCCACAGGTGGTTGAGTTCGTTGCAACGCTTGGATGGCCAACAATGTCCAGGCGTAGGAAGAAAATGAACCAGATGCTGCATCACCTATGTCTCGTCGGAGGGCCCAATGCTTCACGGCCAATACGAGGTTTCGGATTCGCTCGTCACACGCTGAATACCGCTTTAGAAGTTCAGTGTTGTGAAGGGCAAGTGTGTTGTTGATCGAAATATCCACAGGGATTTTGGTTCGTTCATCCTTGAATTTGATGATTGGGACTTTTGCCCTTGCCAGCATCACAATGTCTTCCATGTCGTGCTGTTTAAGCAGGCGATTGATTTGCTTGAGTGCCTTTGCGGGGATTGGTCCTTCAAACTGGAGGCATAAGTCCAAGTCGCCTGCTTGCAGTGACAACCCTGATTGTGATGAACCAAATTGTTGCAATGTTGCGTTCTTGAATCGGTGCTCAAGGGTTCGCTTCAGATGCTTGAACAAGCCTGCTCTTGCCTTGAGATGCTTTGGGTTTGGTCCTTCGGACTTGAGCATGGCTTGGATTCCTTCATCGATGTTGAGGATGACCTCTTCGCTTACCTCACTGATGAGAGGCAGTTCAAGTTGTCCACACAATTGCTTGTGCACATTCGGCCAGCGTGCGATTTGTTGAGGTGAGAACCCGGTGACTTCACAATCCTCACTCATTCTTCTTCACCACCCTTCGTTTGTTTGGAAGACTTGGTTTTCTTTTGCCGTTTTTTCGGCTTGTCCTGCTTGCTGGTTGGTTTTTTGTTTCGAGCGGCGCTTGAGACTCCCCCGTCTCGTACATGAGCGGCGTTCGCCAACAGACGATCAAACCCTTCATCGATGATTTTCTGCCAGTGCTCAAGGCCTCGTTGGCTGCTGTCAAGGGCTTCTGCCAAACGCTTTGTTCTGCTGTCTGCGCGTCGCCTGTGCGCTTCATGTTCCACGTAGGTGGTGTGGAAATGTTCATTTTCGCTGGCCAGTTCTAAGATGGCATCATGGGCTTTTTGGGCCTGCTCAAGCAACGCCTTTGCCTGCTTGAATGATGCATCCATCTCGGTCAAACCTTCTTGGCTGGAACTGCGCTTTTCGACCCATTCATCGTGTTGACGGATCAAGTTCTTCATTTCTTGGATGTATTTCTGTTCAGTTTTGTGGTTCCCTGCATTGGTTTCCAGTTCCTGTTCTAACTTCATTAATTTCTCATCGAGCTTTTCCTTTGCCCACTTTGGATTTGGATCTTTGATGCCGCCAGATGCTTGGAGTTTGTCGCGCAATTCACCCGCCCGCTTGAACAGCGTGCGAGCCTTTGTTTGTGCCTCAGCACGCTCTCGCTTGAGGTTGGCAACCTTGGTGTTGATGCCATCCCGCTTTTCTTTAGCAGCCCGTGCCAGAGGTTCGGCTGCAACCAGTTCTTCTTGGCGTGCGTCAAGTTGTTCTGGTATGACCTCAGCAAGGCGTTCGCGACGGTGTAAAATGGACTTCGCCAACAAGGCGGGGGTCACACCGAGCAACTCTTCGGGGGTCATACAGTGTCCCCCCACCTTCCAACCTTGAATAAACACTGCGTAGCGTCCTAGTTTGGCGTGAAGGTGAAGAACCCCCTTGCTAAGCGGGGACTATGGGGGGGCGTGAACGAAGCAGTTTGCTCATTCCCGCGGGGCTTTTGTCCCTCTTAATTCTCAGTCTAATCGTGCCACAGGTCGCTGCTTCTGGTGGATTGGCTACCATCGATGAATCCACTGTCTCCTTGGCCGCATCCGAGCAGTTGGAAAGCGCATCGCTCACCTTTACCTTCGATGTGGCTGAAGCGAGTGGTCAAAGCGCCGATGTCACTGCCTCATCCACATTGAAAACCATTGGAGGCGAGCTTTTGGATTCGGTGAACGAAAGCAAAACGATCCCTATGAATGCAGTGGATACCTTCACGGTGACGTTCAACTCCATTCCCTATGGATATTCGATTGTTGAAACAACACTCACCGGTGATACGGGAACCGAAACTGGGAGCAATGTACTGTCGTTCAATCGAACGATTCAACGCTTGGTTCCACTCGACATAAGCCTTGGCGTCTCTGGAGATGTTCTCTTCACCAGTCTCGATTTAAACGGTATCGAAACTGGAAACCTCACCATCAGCGACGGGGACCGGGTTGGTGTACAGATTCCAGTGCTCAACAATGGCGACTACCCGTGGTCGGGTCACATGACGGTCAACATCACTTCAGGTGATGCTGAAGAACTTCTTACTGTGGCGGATGTTCAAGTTCCAGCAATGTCAAGCACGCTCGTTCTCGTGAACTCGACCATTTCGATGACAGAGGGTGACTCGGACGTGACCCTTGCCCTCAATGCGACTGGAGACGGTGATGAATCGGATGAAACCATGACTGTGCCCTTCGTCGTTGGCCCACCTCCGTTGCCGCTCATGAACCTCGATGCCACTTTGCTGACCACAGAATACAACGCTGGCGATGTGCTTGATTGGAACTTAACAGTGGACAACACAGGAACACGAATGTTCTCTGGAACCATCCTCTGCGAGTTCGGTGAAAGCACGGTGCTCAACCAAACGCTTGACCTCGAGACCGCTGCATCGACAACGCTGGTGTTCACAACCCAAGCACGCCCAGCGGAACTGAACTGCTCAGCACTTGGAATGAGGATATCAGACCTTTCAAACACTCCTTTCACCACAGAATTCAATGTTGTTTCAGCGCAATTTGAAGCAGCAGGATCCCAAACTCCCGGCGTTCTGGATGGCCCATGGCATGTCGGTGACAGTGCACGGTTTTCCATGCTCGTTCGCAACCATGGCGACCGAGTTGGCCAGGTTGCTTTAGAATGCACCACTTCTCAATCAGTTTACACAAGCCCAATGCTTTCCTTGGACCTCAATGCAGCCGGTGAAGTTTCTGTGGTCGTACCTATGCTCACCATGGGCGATGAGCCGATTGAATGGCGGTTAGTCTCCCCCGACGGGAGCATCGATGAAGGGCTCAACGGAACCATCACCGTGCCAGTAGCGGCAAAGCAAAGCTTGGTTCCCAGCGTTGACGCAGTCACATGGGACGCTGAAAAAGGCGTTGAGATGGAGTGGTCTGTCACCCTTGCAGAAGGTGTTGACCGACCTGTTCGGATCCGTTTGGGCTACTTCGACTCTGGCGAAACGTATGTTTTGGATTATGTCATCAACCTTGCACCAGGTGTCGTCAACGGCCAACTCGAACTCGGTTTCATCGACTCAGACCGGGTGACGTTGCGGGCTGATGCAATCGACTGGAGTGAAGCGCTTGGCCCTTCGAGTGATAGCAAAACTATACCCGATGATCGCCCGGTTTACGAATTGAAATTCAATCCCGTTTCCTCGCCATCTCGTCCTGCGGCAGGCCAAAATGCGGAGATTGAGATCACCATCGACAACACTGGAGATGCAGATGGTCTCGCAGGTGAGGTTCTTCTGTTGAGCGATGACAACACGCTGCTTGCAACAAAGGCCACTCCAATCTTGGGTGCTGGTGAAACAAGTGTCATCACGATGAGCATCGAGAGTTGGCCAGAAGGCACCCGCGTGACACTTGAAGCAAAATGGAGCATTGGTGGCTCGCAAGTCATCGGTTCAGAATCGTTTATTTCCTCTGAATTGGAAGTGGAGGCTGAAGAGTTCGAAGTGCCTTGGTTGGCCCTGTTTGGAGGTGTTGGCCTTGCCGGTGCCATCGTTGCAGGCGTTCGTATTCAGCAGGCTCAAAGCCTCAAACCATCGAGTAAGCGAGACAAAGTACGTCCCTCGAAGTCAAAATCCAAGGGCGGCTCAAAGGCTTCTAAAAACGTTGAGAAGATCCAAATCGGTTGCCCGGAATGCGCTCGACAACTCAGGGTTCCAGCGACATACAGCGGCTCTGTTCGCTGCCCGGATTGTTCGAATAAATTTGACATCGAAGGTCAAAGCGAGGACGTCGAAGAGCCAGAAGAGCCAGAAGAGGACGAAGTCGAAGAAGTGGTTGACGATGCAGTTGCAGAACAACCAGACGAAAAAGTGGAAGTTTCTTGCCCAGAATGCGCTCAATCCTTGCGGGTGCCAAGTGATTATTCAGGTTCAGTCCGCTGTCCTGCGTGCGAACATGTCTTCAAAGCAAAGGATTGAATGGTAAGACAACGAGGGTGAAGCATGAGTGGACACTTCCAAGAGTTCGAGGATGAGTACCTCGAAACGATGTATGAGTTCTACGAACGGGACACGGAAGCATTGGTTCGAACGGGTGACCTCTCTTCTGCACTTTCAGTCTCCCCTGCGTCTGCCACGGAGATGATTCAACGGTTGGCTTCAAAGGGCCTGGTGGAATACACGCCCTACAAAGGCGCACGGTTGACCGAGAGAGGTCTGATTCATGGAAAGAAAATGAAGCGTCGTCATCGCTTAGCGGAAGTGCTTTTGGAAATCTTACCCTTTGACGGAAACGCTCATGCTACTGCCTGCCGCTTAGAACACGCTATTGATGACGATCTTGAAGTGGCGCTATCGCTTTTGCTTGGTCGTCCTGATGTTGATCCAAGCGGAAGAGAAATCCCTACTCCATCGCCTGAAATTCTCAAGCGGATTGAAGCAAACCACAGGGAAATTCGTCCTCTTACATCCATGGAAGTTGGCGAACAGGGTTCGATTCAAGCGATGGTTCTTGCGCCAGCTCGCATGGAGCAACTCAAAGCGATCGGACTCGCCATCAATTCAGTGGTCGTTAGGGACAGCAACGGTTTCGCTCTCGGGGATGGGCAGCGGGTTGAATTGAGCGATGCGCTCACTGCACAACTGCTGTTTCGACCTTCATGAGTTGGAAATAGATGCAACACTTTAGAACAAAGCCTCCGTCCATTAGACATGGTCGATGAGGGTGGCTCACCTAAAGCCGAAGACGAATCCGTTCTTTCCTCTGAACGGTTTTGGTTCGCGCTCGACCGGCAACTCATCAGTTCAGGGTTGCGCTTACTCCTGTTGTTGCCTTCCTTTTCATTCCTCACAGCGTTTGGTGCTTTTGCCTACGCCCAAAGTTCCCCTGCTTGGTGGGCGAAGATTGAGCCAACGATCAACCTCAGTTTTGCGATGACATTAACCGCCCTCACCTTCGTGATTTTGTTTGGTTACATCATCACTCAAATCGTTCACCGCCATCGAACGAGGCTGTCGGTTGCTAATTTCCAATCAGAAGTTGACCGCTTGAACCTTGAACACCGGGCTGTGCAATCTCTGCACGGATACGAAGGATTGGCCCACCACATGACGAGCGTTCGCAATAAACACACGCTTTCCTTGGTGTATGCGATGGTGTCAACCATTTTCATCACCGCTATCTTCTTCGTGAACATCGAGACCCTGAACGGACGGATTTTGCTGCTGTTGTCCATTTCGTTCACGCTTCTCTCACTCGCTCAACACCTCTCATCACGCTCACGACCGTTCAATATGGACGAACGAACTGGCCTTCTGGATGCCTACAATCCACCAATCCACCCTTCCACATTGGAAATGGTGTTCAGCGATCTTGTCAAAACACACATGGACCCCTTGCTTCGCTCTGAGTATGAAGTCTATTCGAAGGAAATCGAGTCGTGTATTTTGAAAGGAACGGACCCACAATTCGCCCGAGAAAAAATCTTGATGACGCTGTACAGGCATTCCAAAGGCTTGGACTTCAAAACGATGGAGAGTGAACTCTCTGAGGTGCTTAATGAATCTGGCATGGAACTGGTCAAGACCCACCCTGTGTTCACCATGGAAGAATGGCTCTCCATCATCCATCATGTTGAGCGTTCTTGCCCTGCCTTTTTCAGAATGATTGGGCGGATTGAGGAAGACCTCGGTGCTGGACGTGACACGGTCACCGACGACATTGTGTTCGAGGTGGACATGGAGAATGTGGTCCACGAACGAGCAAATTTGTTCACGCTGATTCACAACTTATCCGATGAGCCACGAACGATTGTTTTGCGTGTCCAATCCCCTGATTTCCGTCCTCATGACTTAGCGATGACCTACCGCTTGAGCCCGGGGGAACAACGCTGGTGGTCCAACAAGAGTTTACCCCTCGCAGCAGAGGGTGACGAAGACGTGTTGGGTCTCATGTCAGGTTTGCTCCGCGATGGAACAATGGCTTGGCAATCGCTGCTTCCAGAACGGTTTGGAGAAGCCACAGTTTCTGTTCGTCTGGAAGAGCAGAGTGGGGATTTGCTGATCGGCCGTCAAATCAATGTTCGAGTGCGTTCAAAGTACAGAGAGCGCGTGCGCGCATCAAGTTCACTCACGGCAAATCTACTGGGTGGACTCGGCTTAATCCTTGGTGCTTTCATCAAAATCCGGGATATTTTCGAAGCGATTTGAGGCACTTTAGCCTTCGACGCTCAGCCGTAGCCTTGAAATGGGCTACGCTATGGCCAAAAACATGCGCGGAATCAAAGATGATGCCACACCAAACCCTGACTCAGAGTTGCGGGATGAATTGCAAGCCATGGAAGCTCGTGTCCGCAAATTGCGCGACACCCGCAATGGCTACAGCGACCAAGCCCGTACTGCAGCCGATAAGCGCAATGCGATTCAAGGCCAGTACAAAGAGCACAGAGAAAAAGTCGACTTGGTTCTTGCAGAAGTCAAAGCCATCCGTGCAGAAGTAAAGATGCACAAGGAAAAGCGCAATGCAATCCAGGCACAACTTCGAGACATCATTGGTCAAGCCAAGGGTCAGCGAAAGGAAAAGGGTGACAAGAAATCTGCAACCGCAGAATACGCCCAACTCAAGCACGAAGTCGCCAGTTTAGAGAAGACGTTCGAGACATCCTCAGTGGGTCAAAAGAAGGAAAAAGAGATGATTAAGAAAATCAAGGAAATGGGTCGCCGAATCGAAGAATTGGCACCAGATGTGGTCAAATTCGAAATGATCGCAGTCGATTTAAGCGATATGGATACCGCCATCAAGACCCTCAAAGCTGAAGCGGATGCTTCTCACCAAGCCATGCTAGAAGCCGTAGGTCGAGCCGATGCAATGTCGAAAGAAGTTGATGAGGCGTTTGCTCACCGTGATTTCCTGAAAGCCGAAGGTGACCGTTTCCATGATGAGTTCGTTGAACTGCGCAAGAAATCAGATCAAACTCACGAAAAAATCACAGAAATGATGGTCAACGTCAACGAGGTTCGAGACAAATTGAACATGGCTCGTGATGAGCGCAAGTCCTGGATGGTCGATCACAACGCTGCAGTCAAATCAGAAATGAAAACTGGTGCAGAATCCGAAGATGTCGCTGACGCACTCCTTGCAAGTCTGCAAAATCAAGGCTCAGTGACCTTTGGTGGTACAGGGAAAGGCGATGCTCAAGGCACAGTCAAAAAGGGTGGGAAATCCTCCAAGAAGAAGGCCATGCGTCGTATTGACATGAACGCATCTCGACGACGTTGAGGGATGCTTCTTGCACGGCGTCATCATGGCAGGAGGACAAGGCTCTCGCCTTCGTCCATTGACGCTGACTCGCCCCAAGCCAATGGTCGAAGTGTTGGGTCGTCCAGTGATTGACTTTGTCAAAGACGCAATGGTGGACGCTGGTGTCGAGCACTTGGTTGTTACAACCGGATACAGAGGGGAGCAATTGTCTGCCCATGTCGAACAGTGGTCCACTCATTCTGGTATAAGCGCACGAATTAATCAGGAGGCTGTGCCTATGGGTACGGCAGGGAGTGTCCGACTCTTGCTGGATGAACTGACCGATACATTTGTTGTTGGCTCAGGAGATGCTGTTGCTTCATTTGACATTCAGGCCCTCATTGAAGCTCATCGGTCTCATGGTGCAAAAGTGACCATGGCACTCTGGGAAGTTGAAGACCCGACTGAGTTTGGAATTGTGGGTTTATCCGAAACGCATCAAGGGGAATTAGATGGTGAACTTCGTCAAGGTTTCATTCGCCAATTCAAGGAAAAGCCGACGCCTGAAGAAGCGTTTAGCAACGTCATCAATGCAGGTTTATACATTCTTGAGCCAGAAGTGTTGGCTTTGGTTCCCGAAGGGGAAAAGTTTGATTTTAGCAAGCAATTGTTTCCAATGGTTCTCGACATGGGTTGGCCAATGTACGCTCAGACGATCAACGGAGTGTGGTTTGATGTCGGCCACCCGTTTGAATTAATCCGGGCTCAACACGCCCTTATTGAGGGACGTGATTTGCTTCCTTTCCCACTCCCTCAAGGAACATTCAGTGAAACAGACAGTTACTTTGCCCCTGGAGTTCCTCCCCAAACTGGCATTGTTGGCTCAGTCGTCTCGACCGGTACGACCATTTCCCCCACCGCTCGGATTGAGAATTCCTTGATCATGGCAGGTTGTAGCATTGGCGAAAATGCCGTGATTCGAGATTCAGTTCTTGGCAGGAATGTGACGGTGCAAAGCCGGACTCATGTCGAACGTTCAGTGCTCGGTGACGAGGTTGACATTGCGGCACACAGCGAACTGATAGATGCTCGGATTCCTGAGCAAGCGTGATGTTTGCAGGGGCTGGAATTAAAAACCACGGGTTATCGGAACAAAACGATAACGATGTCTGGCGATGACGGCGCACCCTACCGTTCCTACGAACGAACGTGGGATGAGATTGAGAAAATGCTCGAACGTGCTGAAGTCAAAAGGGCTGAATGGAAGGATTGGTTCCGTGAATGCCGCAAGAATGGCGATCGTGAAGGGATGAAAGAAGCCGCACGAAACCACAAGGCTCTCGACGGCGTCATCAAGACGCTCAAGTGGACCCTTGGCGAGGAAGGCATCTCGGATCCACTCGACTGAGCACGCTATAAATGGTAATTTAGCGTGTGATTTTGAACTTGTTTCAATGCCCAAACACTATACCGTTGAGGATGAGGCACCAACTATGCCATGGGAGTCCCTAGCCTTCTTACTCGCATTGCTTCTTGCAGGGCTTATCACGCCAGGTCCAAACAACATCACCTGCACAGTTCATGCCGTTGTGCACGGTAAGAAGAGCAATGCTTCCTTGATTGCAGGGATGGCCGTAGGGTTCATTTCGATACATTTCGCATGTGGTTTAGCCGTTGATTCCTTCGATGAAGACGGACAAGTTCGTTTCGTAATGGATCTCATTGGGAGCCTGTTTATGTTCTTAATCGCCTTTGGAATCCTGTACTTAGGTCGCTCAGAGAAAATACAAAGCTTTCCTGAAGTGGTCCCAAAATTAGGCTTCAAAACCGGAGTGTTGATGCAGTATGTCAACGGCAAAGAATGGGCAATGGTCTTCATGTTAATGACACAATTCTTGGATGATTTCGGTGGCGGAATCACGGGCATTGTGACGATTTCAACCATCACCACCAGCGGTGGAATTGTGGCCATGATTGCGTGGTCCAATCTTGGTGAGAAAATAAAATCGAAGACGGATACGCCTGGATTTATCAAAAAGGCCTTCACAGTTCTGGGCTGCTTGCTCCTCGTATTGGCGACATTACTTACGATCGGTGGCCTCAGATAGAGCCATTTGTTCAGACCAAGAATTGATGATTGTACTTTCGGCGTTTTGTAAGTGTTCAGCCACAGTCCCCTGCTTAAGTCCCAACACGCCTGCGATGTCATTCTGGTTGCACTTTCGAGGGGCGCTGTAGTACCCCATGTTGATTGCCGTTTGAATCACTTTTGTGCGCTTTTGTGGCAGGTTCGGTGCACTCATCCAATCGGCAATAATCAATTTGGAAATGCGCATGTCCATCTTTTTTGGAACCAATACTTCCAGTTTATCTTTGACCCTCTTAAGACCATCCGGCGTGCCATGAATGGTCATAAAAAATCCATTTTCTCTTGAGAGATACGTTGGTGGCATGATCCATGCTTCTTCTTCAGCAGCGATGATGCGCTGAATAGGACCTGGAGTTTTAACCCGCAAATAAGCAAAATCGTCCCCTTCTAAGAGTATTTTATCGATGATTAAACTCTCTTGTAATTCTTCACGAATCCCTTCTATGTCAAAACCATCATGTTCCACTTTAACGATGCAACTTGGAAGTGAGTCGACAATACCTAATCCATTGATCATCTCTAATTTGGCAAAGAACTTGGTGATCAAATGACCGGGTAAATGCTTGCCTTGTTCAGGCATAATGCGAATCTGGAAGTACCTCATTCTTCCACTTGACTTTATCGCGCTCATGAAGACACTTCCTTTGGTTCATTCAACATCTCACAATCGAGGTTGTGATGTTGTTAACTTCTTGACGCTCTTAAACCCGGTGTATGGGACAAGATGAGGGCTAAATGCTCCCTTCTTTACAAATGGCAAAGAACGCGAGCATCGACTGCGTGTGGTTGCCACACCCTATCATAAAAGGGTCTGGTACATCAATTGAACGACTGAGCCGTTCAGCGCCTTTTCCATGGCCATTGAGATGGCGGCAAGTTAGAACGTCACTTCTTCTTGTGAAGTTCCTTTGCTTGCTTTGCCCATTCGTCTCGCTTGACACGACCAGGGAAGAATTCGATGGCCTTGTTGACCTGCTCTTCAATGGTTGGTGTCATGTTTCCAACTTGCTCGAAGGTAAAGATTCCCAAGGCATACAACTTCTCTTCAATGAAGGGGCCAATGCCTTTGATGGTCTGGAGTGAATCCTTGTCTGAAGCGGTTGCGACACCGAGCGTTGCGAAGTCAATTGATTCGGCCTTCTTGGAAATTCGCTCCAAGTCTTCGGCTTGCTTCAACGCCTTCTCATCCAACTTGACATCTTCACCAAGCAAGATCTTTGCTTGATTGACCCATTGGTCACGCTTGACGCGGCCGGGGAAGAACTCGATGGCTTCGTTGACGTCAGTTTCAAGTTTTGAGGTCATCTTGGACACTTGCAGGTAAGTGTAAATGCCCAAAGCGTTCAACTTCTCTTCGATGAACGGACCGACGCCCTTGATGACTTGGAGATCGTCCTTGTCACTCGCCTTAGCGGTTCCGAGCACCTTGAAATCGATGGTCTTCGCACGTTCTTGAACCCGCTTGAGTTCTTGCTTCTTCTTGACTTCCTTGGTGGCCGGCTTCTTTTCAGCCTTCTTAGCAGCGGCAGCAGCGGCAGCTTTAGCAGCCTTCTCTTCAGCGGCCTTCTCTTCAGCAGCCTTTGCTTCCTTGGCAGCCTTCTCTTCAGCGGCCTTGGCTTCCTTGGCAGCCTTTGCGTCAGCGTCGGCTTGTGCCTTGGCTTCCTTGGCGGCCTTTGCGTCAGCGTCGGCTTGTGCCTTGGCTTCCTTGGCAGCCTTTGCGTCAGCGTCGGCTTGTGCCTTGGCTTCCTTGGCAGCCTTTGCGTCAGCGTCGGCTTGTGCTTTGGCTTCTTTAGCGGATTGCTTCTCAGCATCCTTG
>Ga0209716_1000217_pt1 | contig 59528 bp, 52 predicted proteins | sample COGITO_mtgs_1205_FD_184811 | JGI IMG/M metagenome (GOLD analysis project Ga0209716, IMG submission 184811) | Pelagic marine microbial communities from North Sea - COGITO_mtgs_120531 (SPAdes) (version 2) | ecosystem: Environmental > Aquatic > Marine > Epipelagic ... | reverse complement strand
GCAACTACACTTATATTCCAATTTGGGTGCTGCATATCTTTTCTAGTGAAAATAAAAGGAGACCTGTTGTCCCAATAGTGACAGGCTACATACAAATCTGCAACTTTAGCATATTTCATAAACGTGGAGGCGTGTCCAGTGGGATCGTTAAAAAAGACAGATTTGTCAAAACTTTTATTTTTCTCTCTAGAAACATAATCTTCTACGTCTAGTTGAGTATGAACAGGAAAGTTGAATTCTTTATAAAGAAAATCTTCGGGTGATACTTTTTGGATATTTGTTTTTGCAATTAATTCTAAAGCACCTTTTCCCACTCTTCCTCCACCAGTAATTACCAGTTTAAAATCCTTAGGAAGATTTAATTTCTCAAGTTCTTCTTCCATTTCTTGACGGTCTTCACATAAATGCGCTCTTTTAAGAGAGTATCTTTTGGATTTAACGCCATAGCCCAATAATCCGTTATAACATCCTACAATCCCTGCAAAACGACCAAATGCGATTAATCTTTGTCCATTTATATTGGTAATGGTTTCCCAATCTATTAATTGAATATTTTTTTCAATGATGGCTTGAAGTAATTTTCTATTGTATGGTTGCTTTTTAAAAGTGTGAGAAAAGAAGAAATACTTTTTATTGGGAATTAATTGATCTATAGGTACTTCTTTTACACCTAAAAGAACATCACAATCCTCTACCTTATCTACAAGCGTAATTCCTTCTTTAAAATAATCTTGGTCTTTGTATTTTCGGATTGGGCTTTTTTGTACGACCAGCTCAACATTGGGATATTTTTCCTTTATCCACTTACACTGCTTTGGAGATAATGGTACACGTTTATCCGGTGGAGATTTTCCTTCTTTGATTAAGCCTATTTTCACAAATAATTAATTTTGGGCAAATATAACATTTGTAACCGATGATAATTTGCTTAATTTCGCAGAACTTAATTATATGGGGCCGACTTTGGATTTGACAGCAGGAGAAATAGTTAAGTAAGCATGTCGAGTGTTGGGAGTACTCTCGTAAATCGGAATTTCCAAGTCTATAAACGACAATAACAACTACAGGCTTGCAGCTTAATCACCGAGTGATTAACCTTAATCTTGCAGATTAGATTTGTAAGACAAGCTACCCAGCTATGGCTACCTGTTCAGCGGTCATAGTAATTGGGTACCGTTGGTCTGAACTAAGTGGTGTAAAGTCTTGGTGCATCAACTAAAATTTAAGAGAATAAGGATAGGTTAGGGTGTTTGTGCTCAGATTTATTTCGAAAACCAATCACAAAATAAACATGTAGAAATCTTAGTTGTTCCTTGTTTGGACGAGGGTTCGAAACCCTCCGGCTCCACTTAGTAATTATCTCGTTAGGTTAACCAGCTTATAGATATTCTTTTTCATGATTTTATTTTATTAATGACGTACAAAGAGGGAATAAACGTATAATGTTTATTAAAAATAAATACAAATAGCATCTCGGGGTGTAAGTTATTCATCAAATTTTTTTACTTTACCATCATCATGAACACCGTTTTTAAATGATCCTATCTGTTTAATATTTCCATTTTTATAAAATAATTTATAAGATCCATGAAGAGTAAAGGAATCTTTTAATTGACATAATCCTTTAATTTTTCCATTATTATCAATAATCTTATATTCTTCAACTTCTTTTATTATTCCTTTGTAGTGATTCCAAATGCAATATTTAAGCGAATGAAGCTTGCAAATAATTCTTTGAAATGCAGGAAAGTTATTTTGTTTAAACCAATCTAAACATCTGTTAATTGATTCTATATTGTCCTTATTTTTCATTGTCAATTCTTCCTTATTAGGAAGTTTTAAATCTTTTCGAATATTATAGAAATATAACCTATAAGGATCGGCATTAAATTTTAAACCTAACTTAGTGTAAATTTCTTTTTCCTCATCGTTCCAAAATGAAGAAATAACAGCTGGCTCATTTATATATTTACATTTTGATTTGTATGGAGGTAAATCATATTTATCGAAACCATTATCATCAATAGACATGCAAACTACAGCATATTCCTTCCAATTTAGCCAATCACTTATTTTATTAACATAACTTTTTATTTGACTATAAAAATAAACTTCATTACCAATGAGTTTAATAGAATTATCAGACAAAAAAGGTTCAAGATCTTCTTCCATATCAGTATTGTACTCATTTGAAATTCTATACTTATTTACAACCCAATCTGGTAAATCGTGTGGTCCGTGTTTCTCACTTTTTTTGTCGTCTTGTTTTTTTAAGTGATCTGAGAGAGATTTTATATTTTTAGAAATTAAAAATTCGTATCCTTCGTATTTAGGTTCTTGTTCAATTATACAATCTTCATATAATTTTTCAAAAATTTTATCATCAACTGGTTTGGACCTATCTTCGTTGTATTCTCCGCCAACGAAATACATAAAGTCATTAAATCCATTCCCTTCTATTATGTATTCAACAATATCAGATTCTTCATTGCCTTTATATTGAAACTTTCCATAATACACATGTTTGCGAAATGTAACATATTTCCCAGGATATAACTCATCAATTATTTCCTGAGCCTGCCCTGGAGAACAATGAATATAAAACTCATCATCATCCATTTTTTCAAGAATTTCTTCAACTTCGTCTAACCCATAAAGATTTTCTAAAATACCTCTTAACTCCTCTAACCCATATTTAAACGATAAGTTTCCAAATTGAAATATTTGTTTTTTCTCCATAAATAAGTTTTTAAAATAAGTTGTAATACGTTTATTCCATTTATATAAATATACATTGAAAATCTAAATAGACGTATATAGCATTAAAGTATGCATTAAATGTTTTGCCATAGTTTTGCCCCAGCGATTTTTGTATTTTTAATCGTTTGTAAATCAAATAGTTACAAGCAAGGTTCGGTTCCCTCCGGCTCCACAACGGCTATTTTATTAAACTATTTTATGTTTTGAACAGATTGTACAGCCATCACCTCGCTTTCTGTTTTTTATAACTGATTGCCATTCGTGTTCATTAAACTTACTACATTTCCACCAAACCTTTTTGTCTGACCCTAAACTGACATCATCAGCAGTTAAGTCACCATTTTTTATGGGATGCCACTCTTTTGCTAATAATGGATTCAATTTTGCTAAACTTTTTTTATTTTAAACATTTAGGTTTGCATGATTTATATATAAATATCAAATAATTTTACATAATAAGAGCATAAATAAATTACGTTTATGCTCTAATCTGTTAAATGGATAGAAAAACGAATAAGTCTTTTCAAATCAGATTGTAAAGTGTTCGAAATCTTTCCATTTGGCTATACAATTTATTTTTTAAGGTATGAATAAACCGTTATTTTAATTGGGTTTACTTTTTGTTGTAGGTAGTTTAAAAACGAAATCCAATCTTTAAATTTCCATAGAAATACAAAGTGGTACTAGTTGGTTCTTTATCTTGAAATGGTCTTCCACTAGCCTCATTCCATTTACCGTATGCGGGACCAATATCCATACCGACGTTCACTCTATTTTTTGTAAATAGTGTTAAGCCTAAAGGCATATATACAATTGATCCACCTCCTACATCAACAAGAACTAAGGAACTTATTTTTATCCCTGTATACGGACAAAATTTTGATTTTTTTATATTAAACGGATAATAACTAAATCCAGCTCCGATTCCTACTAATCCTATTCCTCCTTCTAAGATAATTTTATCCGAAATTATTCTTTCATAGGAGACTCCAATAACTGAAGATGTTCCAAAAAAATTGCCAGAAAAAGAATTCTCTTCAAGACTTTTTTCATCAAAGGTCTGTGCTATTATTTGAAGGCTACAAATGAAGAAGCCAAGAAAAATGACAATTGATTTTTTAATAGTAATTATATTCATAGTTTTCTATTATTATTTAATTTGTAATAATTTGGAAATAAACAGGTCACAATTAGAGATTTATCCCTTTTGCTCCACTTAGTGATTTTTTAGAAGAGAATTACTTTATTTTACAGGATTAGTTGTGTTTTTTATTGTCTTTATATTAAATATATAGCCAAAGCTTAATGTTGGTAAAAATATAAATTCGAAATTTGGTCCATTTTCTCTTCTATCGGCATACCTATCATATAAATTTGCATTTAAATCTATTCTCGTTAGAAATCTTTTTTTCTTAATTAGGTCATATTTAAGTTTTGATACAATTCCTAAGTAAGAAACATTTCTATTATAAATAGTAGATGCATGCACAGGACTATAGTAGCCTAAATCATACGATTCATCACTAAACAAAGTACCGAGACCTAGAAAGTATTGAATTCTATTTTTTTTCTTTCCAATAAAAAAACCAAATTGTATAAAAGGATTTCCATTTTTTGAAGTAAACGAACCTCCATTTAAGGAGGAAATAAGTTCTGAAGTATATATGAGATTATTTTTCATAAAACTTACATTACCAATTACAGTTGGAGAGATTACACTACCAATTGCAGTTGAAGAGAAATTTTTTAAAAATCCAAATCCGGTACGAATTTCAAATGATAATTTAGAAAATATATTTTCATTAGGATTTTTTCTTTTATTAAATCCATAACCAAAACTTAATACTGGGAAAATTGAAGGATATTTAAAATTTAAATTTGTGTTTAAATCAAGACTCATTAGGAAATGTTTATTGTTAATTAAGTTAAATCCAAATTTTGAAACAATTCCTAAACCATAAATACGTTCAGAAATACGTTGACCTTGGTAATATTTGACTTTGTTAACTAAAAAACCAGCAAGTCCTATATAGTAATGAATTCTATTTTTTTTCTTGCCAACCAACCCCCCCATTGAATTAGAGAACCTGGAGCCCTACCAAATATTCCAGTATCAAAGGCGCGATAAAATGATGAACTATATACAAGATTGTCTTTTTGAAAACTTATACTACCCCCAAAAACAGAGTTGAACAATTCATCTTTAATGATAGTGGCACCAGGATGAATTTTAATAGATATTTGTGAAAAATTATTTAAAAAATTTAAAACAAAAATAATGAATAATAGTTTCTTCATATATATAATATTACCTAAAATATTTGAACTAATGTAGGGTTTACATTATTATGATATCCTATTTATATAAAAAAAAAGAAAATATCAGCCAACAAGTGCATATAGTATGTCAAAATATTTTTAATTGTTAATAATGAAAAGTTGATAAAATTTAAAACAATATTTTTTTGTTTGATTTAAAAATCTAAATTTCGTAAAAAAATAAGTGAAAAGTTTAATTGTAATAGGTCATCCTGAAAAAAACTCATTTTGTTACAATGGAATTTTTAAAACAATTTTAAAAGAGCTGAAAGAAAATTCAAGTGAAATTGAAGTCATTGATTTATACAGATGCAGTTTCACAAGACCTAGAAATAAGCTAATAGATTCATTTAAAAAATTAATAGAATGGTCTGAAAACATCTATATTATTTCGCCTGTTTGGTGGTTTAGACTAACCCCAAGAACAGAAATCTTTTTTGATGAAGTTTTTACTCCTGGCTTTGCTTATAAATTTATTAATATAACTAAAACATACGCCTATCCTAAACCTTTTTTAAAGGATAAAAAAGTTAGAACCTATATTACTCATGGATCCCCTTCTTTACCTGTATTAACATTATACTTAAATTCAGTGAAATTAAGATTAGTTATGGGTGTATACACATTTGTTTTTGGTTGGAAATTATCTTTATTTACTAAGACTAAACAATTTTGGTCAGTTCCTTTTGTATCGGAAAAAACCAGAATTAAATATTTAAAGTCTGTTAAAAAAGATATTAAAAGAGACATTTTAAAATATTCAAAATGAAAAAAATATTTATTTACTCAGTCATCGGTCTTTTGGTTTCATGTACTTCAAACAAAACAAATGAATCTCCTAAAGAGATTATGGCAAAATGTCAAATAAATTCTGCAAATGGAAGTTCAGTATACGGTGAAGCAAAATTTGTACAGATAAATAACAAAGTGACTATTAATGTCGAAGTAAAAGGATTAAGTTACGGGCTTCATGCAATTCATATTCATGAATTTGGCGATTGTAGTTCTTTTGATGCTAAATCTGCAGGAGGACATTGGAATCCTAATAATAATCATCATGGTGAATGGGGAAGTGAGTCACACCATAAGGGTGATATTGCTAATTTATTTGCTGATTCTTCTGGAAATAGTAGTTTGAAATTTGAAACTGATTTGTGGTGCCTTGATTGTAAAGAAGAATCAAATAATATTATAGGAAAATCTATAATAATACATCAAGGATTAGACGATTTCTATTCTCAACCATCTGGAAACGCTGGAAAAAGAATTGGCTGTGGTATAATAAGTTTGATATTATAAGCTTATATCAATTTATTTAAAAATCATCGAAAGCAAAAAGTAAAACATTTAGAGTCAATAATTATGCTTAATTGGCGCTATAATATTTAAATAAAGTAGGAGAGTAGAAGTTTGTAATTTTCTAAGGTTTAATTTCCTTTTCTAACTATTTTTTTAGGCCACGGGTCCTTAAATATATAACCCTCTTTCCAAAGTTTAATTTCCTTTTCATTTAGAAAACAAGTTTCTAGTTTATCGGTAAATTGATCTACTTGTTTTTTATCTCCTATTACTGTAAGATCGCAATGTCTATCTCCAAAACCTCCCGATTCTTTTTCTAGTTTTTCTTTTAGAAAATTTATCTCCATTTTTGAAAGACCGTGGTTTTCATCTTCAATAATTCCTGACCTCCAAGAGCCAATTATTTCTAAACTAATGCCACCACCAGCTTGATTCCATAGTAGCGAATGCTTATCTCTGGTTGCAAGCCAAAAAAAAACCTTGCTACGATAGATTTTATTACCAAGATATTTATGACAAACCTCCCAAAGTCTTTCAGGATGAAACGGTCGATCATCTTTAATTATTCTAGTCTCAAGATTATAAGGTTGATCGTCTTTCTTTTCAGAATTTATTATGGGTTTTAACTCCTCAATTAACTGACCAACTTTAAAAAAATCATATTTGGGAAGTTCTAACAACGATTCAATTTTTAGATTGCCAAATAGTACAGAATGAGTAGATACGTTCGGATTTATTTCTTGAACATATGAAGCAACATCAGCAAGTTTACCTTCTTCAATTCTGTCCCCTTTAGTTAGGATGAGATGACTACAAAACATAATTTGTTCTACAAGCAAATTTACTGTATCTCTAATTCCTTTAATAATATTTTGTTGCATATTAGCAATAAGACTTTCTCCGTAATTAAAGTCGTGGGCCATCTTTAAACTATCAACAAGAACAAATACACCTGTAAGATTAGCCTTATTATGGTTCTTAAAATATTCTACTAAAGGCATAGGATGGCAACTTCCAGAAGTTTCTATAATTACAAGCTCTGGCTTCTGATTTGACAATAGTCTTTTGAGAGATTGGTCGAGTTTTTTAATTCCTTTTTTATTGCTAAGCACATAAGAATTGATGGATTCAAGAATGTTACTATTGTTCTCTACCACTTCTGTATTGCCAACCAGCTCCCCGTCTACATCCAATTCGCTCATATCATTTACAATAGCACAAACAGGAATATTCTTCTTTTTAGATTGAGTAAGAAGATTAATAAAAAGTGTTGTTTTCCCCGAGCCAAGGAAACCATTTAAGATAATAATTGGTATTTTTTTAATTTCGTTCATTTATTGATAGTCTAGAAATATAGATTTTGGCTCAACAAGTAATTATCAATAATTTGTAACTTGAGAAAAATTTTCTAATGGCTTTTAATTTAGTTATTGTTGCTACAACATTTGTCAGATTTACATTGACAATATTTTAAATTATAAATATGTAATGTAGCTAGAGATAGTGCAGCCGAGTATTTATAAAAATCTGATAAATACAATTGAGTATTATGTTCAATAAATATAAAAGTGAATAAGCCAAGATAAGAAGCCCACAGAGCAGGCTTTATCCACAATTTAGCAGTTGACTTTGTAGAACTGTAAACTGCAAAAAATGAGATTATTAAAAAACCATAATCTAACCACAACCACCAACTTGGAGCACCACTACAACAACTCTTTGAGCAGGTAGATGCCAAAAAAAGAAATGGTGTTGCTAGGCAATGAATAGTACATAATGTACTTGCTGAAGCACCAATTAAATCAGAATTAATTTTTAATCTTATTTCCATTAATAACTCAATTTTAAAATATGAGACTAAACTCCACAAAATTTTTTAAATTTCAGACTGCTTCCACATGGACAAGGATCATTCCTTCCTATTTTAAAATACGTTCTTTCAAATGGAGATGATGGCCCGCAACAACTAGAATTATTACAACATGACTTATCTTGTGACATAAGAATTTATTTTAACACAAAATTAAATAACTTTTCGAATAATGCAACATTGTTGCAATTGGTATTTTATAAAAATTGATATTTCAAGTTTATTTGTTCTAAATATTATTTAATTTCCCAAAAAATCAATAACAGGTTTTAAGCTTTCACTTGGACTTTCCTCCATGGGAACATGTCCAGTATTCTTTAAAATAACAAGTATGCCGTTTGGTAAGTCGTTATGAAATTGGTAGGCCATACTTAATGGAATTAATTCATCATCTTCTCCCCATAAAATTAATGTTCTTTGATTTATTAATTTAATTTTTTTATAAGATACTGTATCCGTTTTTACTTTGAATCTGTCTACAAAAGCTTGTCTATTACCTTTTCTTAGCGTTAGTTCAAAATATCGATCTACTAATTCTTCAGTTACCTTAGCTTTGTCTTTATATACATTTTCAATACTTACTTTTGCTACAGTTCGTGGTGTTATATAAGTAAATAAGTTTTGAATAATAGGAATCTGAGCTATCTCAAAAGCTAAGGGAGTACTCTTAGACTTAATTGGATATCCAGCTGCATCAATTAAAATTAACTTATTTACAATATCGAAATATTTAAGTGTAAATCTCCAAGCAATATTCCCACCTAATGAATTTCCAGCTAGAACACATTTTTTAACCCCAATTTCGTCTAAAAAACATTTAATAAAATCAATATAATTTCCAATAGAATAATTTCTATTTGGAAAAGGACCAGTAAGACCATGACCAGGCAAATCCATTCTAATTACTCTATGATTTTTCACCAAATTTCTTGTCCAATGGTCATAAGTATGTAGACTTGAACCAGTTCCATGAATTAAAACTATTGGAATTGAATCTTTTTTTTCTCCTTCGTCTCGATAATGAATATTCATACCATTGAGTTTTACAAACGAAGAGTAGGAGTCTGTATATTTTTTCTTTAGCTGCTCAATTGGTATATCTTGATATCCAAAAACACAACAATAAGAATTGTTAAAACAGCAAAACTCAGAATTATTTTCAAAGTAGTAATGGCGCTTTTTTTCATTTCTTATTGGTAAATAGCATAATTGTTAAGCTTGTATACTAGTTGCATTAATATAAATATATATTTAAACTAATTTAGTAGCAAATTATAAACTAAGCTTTCATGTCTATTCTATAATATAAGAAATTGCCAAGTAAAGTATAATAATTAGATCGATTTTAAAATTGGAATAAAGATTTTGGATTTTTTATAAGTAAATCTGTCCAGAAATTGACTTTTTCTTCACTCCATATGGGGAAACGGACATGAAGTAATTCGTGGACGATGTCATCTTCATTTAATTTTCTTGTGTGGTATATGGTTCCAATTTTTTTTTTTTAAATTTATTTGAATCCCTACAAATTCATGTCCCGAGGTATTTCCCTTGAGCTCATCAACAACCTGGTTTTCGGAAATGGGTTCAAATAATATGACCCAATCCGAAATACCAAGTAAAGCTTGCCACTTATTAATTAGTGAAGTGCTTTTAACTTTGACTTTATACGTAGTCTTGTCTTTATTTAAGACGTTCAGCATCAACTTTAGATAATACTCTCCAACACTCATGAGAACCACTTTGAGATTTAGTTACAGCAAAATATCTGCCATTTTTTTCTCTTACATCGTACTCATTTGCATCAAATTTTGATTTGCTTTTCACATCGTAAAAACTTAATTTATCTTTCATTTTTTTGTTTTTGACTAGCTAAAAAATTAATATTAAACCTGAACTAGCTAGTATGTTAATAATTTATTTTTTAAAGTTATATTTTTTTTAATGAAACGCAACCCTGTTGCGTTATTTATTATATATTTGTTATCAAAGCAGGGGAAAACTCATTTAACTAGTACAATAACCTTCCAAAATAATTGTATTTAATTGAACTATCCTCTGTTTTTTTATATTTAATGTAAGAATTTAGTTGTACCAAATGATTGGTAAGACATCTTATACTTAAAACGAAATTATATTGTGTTTTTAGATTTATTCTTCTGAATTTTTTTTCTTATTTTTTATAAAACTCGCTCTGTAAAGCTGCTGAATTTCGAGAGGTTTGGTTCTTGTTAGAAAAACTATTTTTTTACCATTAGAATAAATATCACTATATGGAATTATTATTTGAATATTTTTTACTTCACCATCCATTTTTACTTTAGCAATTAAACCAAGATTATAGTTTTTTAAATTTATATTAAGACTATCGTTAAGTATAGTTTTGCCCCAAATAATACCATATTTTTGTGTAATGCTAGTGTAGGCACATTCTTTAACTATTATTCCATCAACATTTTTATTTTCAATTAGCTTAATTACTTTTTTATCATTGTTTATAGCGGAATGGTATGGGTAGTATTCTTCAGTGTTATAAAATTTTTCTAACCAAGATTTTTCAGATTTTCTTGAAGGAATTAAATTTGGGTATTTATTATCTATGAAATCAACAAGTTTTTTTGTACAGGCTAAACTTCCATCTGCAGTTGTATGATGTGCAGCCTTATATACATTATCAAAATGAGAAGGAAGAAAGTCATAATTGTTTTGCAGATCTAACCAATTTCGATTTAGTGGTTTAATTATTTTCCCAAAATAGTTTCTAAATACATCATGATTTTTAATACTTCCACTATATACTGGAATTGTTAGAAACATTAATTCTACATTATTTTCTAAACAGAGGGTATTAAGTTTTTTAAGATATTCTTTATGAGTATCACTTACGAACCTTGAAGCACCATCAGTTAAAGGACCTTCTTTTTTATATCTATCAATGACCTTTTTTTTAAGTCCGCTATTTCCATTGTATTTACCTAGATATACTTGATATTTTCCTACATATTTATTATCACTTCCCTTTTTTATACTTTCTTCTATTTGAGATGTTTTTTTAATATTCTCCTCTAGATTTTGTTTTTCATCAAATATGTAATTATGATTTCTTATACTTGTTAGCCATGCATAAGGCCAGTCATTAACCTCAAATAAAAATGGTGTAGACTCCAGTTTAGATTTAAAATTAATCTTAGCACTAAAGCTTTTTAAAATAGATTGAAGAGTTCCAGAACTATTTGTATAACTAAAATTATTTATACAATATGTTTCAATGACTAATAGCTTTGGTTTTGTTCGTTTTAAAATTTCTTTAAAACTAAAGTAAGTATCTTTAAAAGTAGTTCCAGGGGCACCAACAATAAAGGATAATGAAGAAGTAGCACATGACAGCTGTTTAGGGTTTATACCATTATAACTCCTAGAGTTACCCATGATTAAAATATCAATTGTATCTTTTTCAGTTAAGTCGTATAGTGAATTCCATCTAGCATGTGTGTAGAGATCTGTTCCGCTTATTGGGTTAAAAGCATTTGTACTTTCTATTTTTAGAACAACAGCAATTATTATGGAACAGATAATAAAAAACTTAATAGTAATTCTTTTCATAATCTTAAAATTGGAAATAAATAAAAGATGAATCTGAAGAGTCTAAACCGTATGCTCCAAAATATAGTGTGCTTAAAGGAAGAATCAAATATATGAGCCACCTTATTATTATTGGTGCATTAAATATTTTATTTTCTGTAAACCCAAGTTCTTGAAAAAGTTCTATTATGTAAACAAGAATAAGTAATCTAATAGTTATTTTAAAGGTCAATTTATTGAGTCCAAAATCATATAAATTCTCAATTCCAGAAAAATTCATATTACTGTAAATTGTCAATGCATCTTCAAAAGTGTTAGCTCTAAAAAAAACTAAAGATGCAGACCACAGAAGCATGATTATAGTCCCGAAAAATATTTTTCCAAATAATTTTTTCTTTTTTTTCTTTTTAGATTGTAGAAATCGGTCAATTACAAGTAAATAAATACTGTTAATTCCTCCCCAAATAACAAAATTCCATGAAGCACCGTGCCAAAGCCCACTTACAAGAAAGATTATAATAATATTTCGAATTGTTGTTATTCCTTTTTTCTTATTTCCTCCAAGAGGAAGGTATAGATATTCAAAAAACCAAGCATTAAGAGTAATATGCCATCTTTTCCAAAAATCTTTAAAACTAACTGATAAATAAGGACGTTTAAAGTTTATAGATAATTTATATCCGAAAACTCTTGCTGAACCAATGGCAATTTCAGAATAGGAAGAAAAATCTAAATATAATTGAAATGAAAATAATATTGTAGCTATTATATTAATTACGCCGTAGCTTTCTAATGGAGTATTATAAACTTCAGATACAAAAATTCCAATTCTATCTGCAATAACTACTTTTTTAAATATTCCCCATATAATTAATAAAAGCCCACTACGAACCCTATCGTAATTAAATATTTTATTTTCCGAAAACTGTGGTAAAAGATTAGATGCTTTTTCTATTGGACCAGCAACTAACTGAGGGAAAAAGGAAACAAATAGAGCATATTTCCCAATGTGTTTTTGTGATTTAATTTTGCCATTATATACATCCATAGTATAGCTTAATGCCTGAAAAGTATAGAAAGAAATCCCTACAACAGGTAATAAAGAATCAAAAAATGGTAAAGTATCTTCATTTAAACTATTTACTGTAGTTGCAAAAAAGTTGTAGTATTTAAAAAAAAATAAGATGCCTAAATTAATTGCCAGGCTTGAAAATGTAATATTTTTTTTTTGAGAAGGTGTTTTCTCAATTAGAATTCCGCTGTAGAATGTAGTTACAGTTGAAAGTAGTATAAGAATTAAATAAGAAATATTCCAACTTCCATAAAAGAAATAGCTTGCTCCTAAGAGTAATGCCCATCTCCATTTGTCCTTTAATATAAAATAAGTGAATGCAACTGTGATAAAAAACAAAAGGAACTCAAAAGAGTTAAATAACATAGCTTATATAATTTATTACAATTTAAATATAATATTTATTTAATTTGAAAGATTTAATAGAGTCAAATACAAGTTTTCTTAAATTTCGTTACTTATTTTTCAATTACAATTAAAACATAGCCCTGTAGCATTTATAGAAAAATCGTGAATTTCGTAATTAGGAATTTTAATATTAATAGATTTCACTTGTTCAACGCAGGTAACAGAGTTGCAATTGGAACATTTAAAATGAATATGTTCATGGCTATGTGTTTTAGTGTTGCATGTAGTTCCGCAAATAGCATAATAGGTTTCATTATTTTCCTGAAATGCTTTATGAATAACTCCTTTTTCTTTTAAACTTTCTAATATTCTGTAAAGTGTAACTCTATCAATAGGTTTCATTTCGTTTTGAATTGATGAGTACCCCATTGCAGAGCCATGTTTTTGCATTTTCTCCAATAAATTAACCCTGTTAACTGTAGCTTTTAGTCCTCTTTTCTTCAAAAGATCACTAAGGTTAGTAATATTCATAATATTAAGGTAATTAAAATTTAAAATTTAAACCAATAATTACACTTAAACCTAAATCATTTGCAAAATATCTCTGCCTATTTAAATAATCACGGTATTTAATATTAAATAAGTTATTGAATTCAGTAAAAAATCTGATTTTGAAATGGGGGAGAATTAAATTAGTAGATAATTTAAATCCAAATAAATTATAGGAAGAAGGTGGAGAAACAAAATCTTGACCAATAAGAATATTTTTCTGCTCAAAAACAAATCTATTGTTAATTTCTATTTCGGTATTTTTAAATTTTCCTTTGTTAAGTTTCTTACTTTTCTTTAATTGGTATTTTAAACTTCCAAAAATACTGTTGGATGGCATGTAAATAAGTGGAATTTTATTTTTGACATCTTGGCCTCTTAGAAAACTATATTTTATCAATCCAAAAATTGAATTTCCTGTAGAAAACTGTGATGAAATATCAAAACCGTAAATATTGGCATTAGTTTGTTGATACTTAAATACAGGAAAAGCTCCTCTTATAGTAGTTCTTATTTCGTTTACTAATTCTCCATTAGTGTTCTCTTTTTGCTTTGGAATCAAATTAATATAACCATTGAAGGATTGGTGATAAATAAGAGTATTAATGCTAAAGTTAGAAGATGGGTACCAAATGTGTTCTAAGGTGTTCTTTAATGCTTTTTCTTTTTTTAAATTTAAAGTTCCTTCTTCTAGTCCGCTAACTCCTTGGTGCAATCCAAAGCTATATAATTCATTTATGCCTGGATTTCTTTCAGAATAGCCACTATTAATAGTTAATGATTGTTCAGATGTCATAATAAATTTTATAGAACTCAATCCACTAATATTGTGAAAATTATTTTCATACCTAATAATCCTTCTAGGTAAATCATTGCTAATTTCCGCTACTTTTTGTAGTTCAGCATCGTACCTAAAACCAATTTTAAAATTAGTTTTCTTTTTCTTTCTGGATAATGTGGTGAAAAGTCCATTTTTCCAATTGTTATAGTCTGGAATCAAGGGTAAAATTCCTGTATTTGGATCGTTAGTATTATTAATTACAATATTTTGATTTCCAACTTTGAATTTCCATAAATTTTTGAACGAATGTGTATATTTAAGTTCAGTATTGTATGTATATTGTAATAAGTCAACAGATGGGATAACACTTCTTCCACCTTTTCTAATGTCAAATTCTTTGCGATTATTAAGTTGACCTGCAACTAAAAATATAATTGAATTGTTTTCTTTAAAAAAGTATTTCAACTTAAGTTTAGCTAGGTGGTGATTTACTTCCTGTTTTGGAGCATCTATGTTATAGCTGAATAAAGAGTCGGTTTTATCTGGTATTTCTGCATTAAGCGCATTGTTCAATGCAGTAATATTTCCAACCTGGGAACCTCTTAAAATACCAAGTCTAGTATTAAATGTACTTGTATATATATCCAAGAATAGTTTCTCCTTCCAAGATTTTTGAAGTGTTAAAGAAAAATTTGCTTCTTGATATCCTGTGTTATTTAAAAAGTAAGTGGAAGATTTTTTGTCACCATATTTTTTGATAGTTCCATTTATTCTCCAAGCAATACGTTTAGAATATTTTTCTAATCTTAAGTTTAAATTATTTCCTCTTCCATTGGATTCATAAGCATAATTTATTTGGCCATGAAGATGTGGTTCTTTTTCAATTTTTTTTTGTTCTATTAATACTACACTTCCTAAATTACCAGCTCCGTACTCAATTGCACTAGTTCCTTTAATAATCGTAATTTTATCTGCACTTAAAGGATCTATTTCGGGGGCATGACCATTTCCCCAAACCTGACCACTTTGAATGATGTCGTTGTTTATAATTTTGAGTCTATTTCCGTATAAACCATGAACTATTGGTTTTGAAATTCCACTTCCGTTTTTCATTAGGTTAACTCCAGACTCGTTTTCAATTAAGCAACCCAGAGTTTTATTACTGTTGTTTTCAATTGTAGTCCTATTTAATGTAGAGTTCGATTGAAAGTCAGAATTATTTGTCTGTTCTCCTTCAACAACAATAGTTCCCAAAATAGTATGAGGCATTTGAATACTTAATGTGGTATCTTTTTTTAAATCAATAAGTATTTTTTTTGGTTCACATCCAATATGAGAAATTATTAGATGAATTTCCCCTTGGCATAAGTTATTCAAAATAAAGAATCCGTCCTTATCTGATGTTGTTCCTATTAAACTTTCCTGTATTAATATATTAACAAAAGTTAAGGGTAAAGAAGTTCCATCATCGAACACCCTACCCTTAATATAATTATTGCAATTTTGAGCCTGTAAATTAAATACTATAAATAAGCAGACAAAAAGTAATAATTTTAAATTACTGTACAACACTTATTGGAAATGACACTTCAATGTCCACTTCTCCACCAGCATCTGCCACAGTACCATTATTTGGTTTTGTTGGTTCGTGAATTAGTGTAATTTTAAGTGTATCTAATCCAGCATCTCCAGCATCTAAACTTGTCTGTAACCCAACAGGATTGTTATTGGAGTCTACATCACTGTAATTAACTGTAATAGATGCAGCCGAGAAAAAGAATTGATGGTCTTCATCCTCTTCTAATACTTCTTCTGTAATATCTTCTACATCAGCAGGATCAGTTTCATCAAGTAATTCCATTGTACCATTGTAAGTTTTATTTGCATTTAAACTTCCCCCTGTAATAGTTGGTGCAGTACCACCATCACCATCTAAGTCTACAAATGTTAATGTTACAACGTCAGTGGTATCAAAAGCATTTGTAAGAGTATAATTAAGAGTAGTTATAACTTCTTGTTCATTTGGTATTACAGGCGTAACTGGATCGTCTTTTTTACAAGAAGAAAAAGATATAAATCCAATTATTGATAATATTAAAAGTTTATTTAGTTTCATAGCTTATTGTTTTTTTTTGCAAATATATGTAATAAAACCCTAATTGCAACATTGTTGCATTAATTTAACGAGTTTTATTCATTTCGAATTATTTCTATTTCATTTCCGTAATCATATTGAAGGTCAGCATCGAGTTTGGTAACTATTTTTTCTATTCTTTGAATTTCTCTTTCAAAAATTCTAGTTAGAGGTATGCTTTTGGAAATAGGGGGGGTGAAGTTTTTAAGTTTATTACAATAAAACAAAATCAATTCTACTTCAGTTTGTTTTTTTTTAGAATAACGAATATTTTTCTTTGTATTTCTTAATATTTTTCTGATACTTTTTTTTAAGTAGTAATAACTTGTTCGATTAACTTCTTTAAATGCTAAGTCTATTTCTTCTTTGATACTATTTATAAAAGAAAGCTCATCGCTAACTTCGTAAAGTAAATAGGTGAGTAGTTCTTTATTTTCTTTTTTAAATTTTGAAAGGCTTAAGCATAACTCTACAAGTTCTTCTCTAGAACGCATGTTCAGTTCTTCCTTAATAGCTTTTACAGTAGCCGCTTTCATTATATTCTATAAATATTTAAAGCAATAATTTAAAACAGATTCTTACTTAGTTTAAAATGAATACGATTAAAGAAATTTTAAATAATAAATGGTAGTTAAAAATTTTAGAACCAGCCTCTTATATTAAAAGTATTTTCTGGTTGATTTTCTCCCCAAGCAACACCAATATTATTATAGGCATTAATCAATTCACTTACTTGGTTCAGTTCTTTTAACTTGTAATCCCATTCTCTTGAGTCCACAGTTCTAATCCTTGTAGAAATTTCATCAAAAAGCGTTTGTACATCAGAAAAACATGACGAGTTTGGTTCTATTCTAGCTAATATCTCTGCAGCTTTTTTAGCAGCTTCATAATTTTGATTGGCATTCCATATACCTTTAGCTCTTATGAGCAACATAGCACATTGTCTATCAATATGCTTTTGATACATAGGTTTAATATTGTCTATGCATTTGTCATAGCATTCTTTTGAGACTTGAGGTACACTAAATAGTTTAAATAATGCTTCTTCGAACCTGTTTTGATCCGCTAAACCTTGTGCTTCCTTAATTATAAAATCACATTGATTATTAAAATAATTAATTATTTTATTTTTCCCCTCTTCAATCATCGATGAATAGATATCATCTTTAGCTTTTATAGCTTTTACTGCTTGAATAAATGCAACATCTTCTGTTTTACCAACACCTTTAATTGTTTTTGTTGCACTCGAAAATTTTATTCCTGAAACACCATCCCCTATTACAAATGTAACATCAAAAGTGTATGCATACATTGGAGGAGCTGTTGGAGTAATGTTTTTATTTGCAATATCAATATTTGCTGTAAGTATAAATCTGTTTGAAAAATTAATTCCTGCAAGGCTGTTTTTAATTACGATATTATCTAATTTCCTTTGTAATATATTTCTTGCTGAGGATGGTATATTTTCAAAACTATTTGGAAGATATGCACTTAGGACTATTCTATTTTTATCAGCTTCATTACTTTCTTCTTGTGAATAATTGCTGCTGAAAAATAGTACCGTTATAACTATAATTAAATTTAATTTTTTCATAATCTTTTAAATTATTTGCTACCAAGAATTAGTTGAACTTGTCCCAGCCCTTGAGACATTAATTTTGATTCTATTTCAAATTCTGTTCTTAAATATTTTCTTAATCCATTTCCCCATCTTCTAGCATCAATTGCTCTTCCTTTTTCGTTAAAAAGAGGAATTCTAACTTGATCAAAAAACATCATTGATTCAGTAGCGTCAACTGTATTAAATTTATTATTAACTGTATTGTCACCCATCCAGTCTTCAATTAGTATACCTAACTCTTCATTACCAAATTCTTCTGTTTCTAAGTCGTAATCCCAGTCATCCCATACTTTAATTCTAAAAGATATGACTCTTCCATTTTCAAACATGTCATCAAAGTGTGACAATAATTGTCCATTAAATAGATCAAGATTTGCTAAAATTGCTTCTCTTAATAATTCAACTGGCTCAACACCCATTGCAAATTCACCAGTCCCAGATGATGTTGCAATTTGATTATTTGTGTAAGCATCTATACCTCGAATAGTAAAATCTACTTTCTTTTTAGGACCTTTAGTAATAACTTTCCAATTTACTTGCATCCATATATCAGCTTTTGCAACTTTTTTAAGTCTGTCTATTGGAGATTCAGATATATCAGCACCACTTTTGCTAGAGAGCATTGCATCTTCTGCTTGTTGAGCTTCAATTGACTTTAATGAGGCTTCAAGATCTTTTGTAGGGAATCCTCTTTCAGACATTAGTTCACCAATTTTCGAAATAACATTTATTAGGTCACTATTTTCTAAAGTTGCCTTTCTATAGTCAGGATATGAGATATCTTCGCCCATACTGTTTATTTTTTTCATAAACCCGTTTTCTTGCATCCAATTATCCATAGGAACAATCATAATCGAAGGTTTTTTAGCTTGAGAAAACATTAAATTTATAGATATAAATAGAAGAACAAATATTGAGATTATTTTACTTTTCATAGTGTGTTATTTAATTTTTTAAAATACCATCTTTAATAAATTTTGCTTTTAAGCTAGGTCTATCTACTCGAACCATTAAGCTGTGAGAAATACTTTTTCTACCACTTTTTCTGTCTCTTATAATCTTATTTCCAATTCTTTCGTCTCTAAGTGAAACATAAGTTAAATATTCACCTTCATCCTTGAAAAATAAATTAAAATAATCTTCGTTTTTTTGACGAACGTTAACTTCATTTAAAATTGCAATAGTGTTACACCCATCTTTGCCTTCCTTTATTCCTGAAAAAATAACATCTCTTACCGCATTTTTTTTGGCTTGTTCAATTGCATCAAATCTATTTCTTCCATTTCCCCATGCAATTACAGTCTGAGTTCCATCTCCTTCAACACCAGCACACTCAGTTTTGTAAGTGTAATTCCCACTAATATTTCTTTGAGGGTCCCCAATCCATTTTATATTTCTTGGGGGTGTACATGAAATTTGAAAGAATAAAATTGATAAAAAAGTTATGGTAATTTTTGAGTTCATTTATTTTATATTAATTAAAATCCCGAGTTTAATCCTCTAATAATTCCAGCATCTTCAAGATCTTTTCTAAGTAAATCTTTTTTTACAGAAACCATAATACCAATTTTATGTTCCCTTGCTAAAAACCGACCAAGTTTTTGTCTATCTCCTGGTGCAACAGCTCCGTTATTTGTTAAAGAAACAAACTTCATATATTTCCCACCATCTGCAAAAAACTCATTAAAAAACATTTCTTTTTCTTGTTCTAAATTAGATTCTTTTGTCAATGGTTTTTGTGGTCTCACCCCTTTTGTACTTCCTTGATATCCTCTAAAAATAACTCCATGAACTGCATTTTTCTTTGCTTGTTCAATTGCTACTTTATTTCTTTTAGAAAAAGACCAAACTTTTATTAAATATGTTCCTTGAACACCCTGAGAAACACCTTCAATTTCATATCGCCATGATTTAGTGTCTTTGTTGGCCTTTTTTTTAGCATTTCTCATTTGTCCAAAATTTAATAATGGACAGATTATAAAAGTTAAAATTAGAATTGACAATAAATTTTTTCTTGAGATTACCATAATTTTTAAAGTTTAAATTTTATACCAAAAAATATAGGGAATGTTATGCTTCCGTCTAGCTTATCAAAACCCCATGAACTTTTATTAGTTTCATCTAATATACTAACTTTTGAATTGTTTTTTGATTTAGTATTATAATTTAATCTACTTACTAAAGATGGTTTAAATGACAGAATAATATTTGGTGTAATATGAAATCCAACAGCTAATGATATAACAAACGTTCTAGATTTTAGAGTATAAAAGTCAGCAATTTCGTTATTTGGGATAATTTCTTTAATTGAATCTGATACTAGGTCTTCATAATTAAATTTATATTTTGACCAGCCTATTCCAATTCTAGGTTCCAATATTAAATTTCCCCTATCACCAATTAAAAATTCTTTTCCAAAATTAAAATTATAGGAAGTTGCAGTTCCTTTTACATCAGATGATTTTTTAATTATGGTATCTGAAAAAATATAAGTAACGTCTAAGGTATCTGTATATTCAATTTGATTTCCAAGCTTTAAGCCAACAAAATCTTCAATTGAAAAGTTAGTAAATGAACGATTATAACCAACTTTAAAGGATTTAAATAATCGCAAACTTATATCAAACGTAGTTCCCTTTAAAGACATATCATTTGGAGAAGATGTATTGCCAATTCCAAATTCAAAATATCCTCCGTTTTTAGGTTCTAACAACATTCCACTGAAAGTTCTTTTACCACCATGTTGTCTAAAAATTGATGTTGCACTATTTCCTGTAGCTATTGTATCATTAAGACCTACTTCTTTTATTCGTGCATATCCGGATTTATGTTTTTTTTGATGTCCGCTCTTGTCTATTTTTATTTCATAGATAGCCCATCTTTTATTTTTCTTAACTCCTTCTTTAGCTCCAATTTTAGCCAATATTGGATAAGCAGAATAAACGGGAACTTTTAATTTAAAATCTTCAATGTTTTTAATATTTATATTTAATACTTTCGATGTTAGATTCACAGCTCCTATTCTAGGGATTAAGTTTTCAACTGGAGGAATACTTTTAATTTTTTTATTGTACATAACCAGCATAGCTGGATTTGTTTTCATCATCTTCAAATAGTGATCCCTAGACAATTGAGAATTATCTTGTTTGAAATTATGATTGCTAAGATAATTTATAGGGAAAGTAGCGTTTTCCCAATCTGCAATTTTTTCTTCTCTTCCAGTTTTAATGTATTCATCAAGCCAATATCTATCGTAAAAATCTATTAATAAAGAGTCGTTAAAATCTAACTTATATAAGTATGATTTATAATCCGATTTATAACCGTCTTTTATTCTTAATATAGGTTCAATTTTTTTATTTTGATATTTTTCTAAAATTTGATTTTCCCTGTCTTTATTGTCATAAAACTCTTTATAAGTATATATTTTATCAACCAAATGAATAATTACATAAGTTTTCTTGATAAGATCTTCACCTAATAAAGTTGTTCTATTAATTGCTGAATTTTTTGCAAGATTTACATGGTCGTCAGTTTTAGCATGATTTACTCTTTCGTTCCATAAATCTGAACTCATATTACCTAATGAATCTCTGGAGAACCATGTGCCAATAATATCTCTTGAGCTTTGCTTTACAAATTTATTAATTTGTTGTTTCTGTGATTTAGTTCTTTTGCTCACCGCAATATTAAAATCTCGGATATCAGATTTATATTTTGATTTATCTTTTAAAAAGCTTCTAACTTGTTTATTATACATTGAAATTTCTTTTTTAGTTGCGTTAGAATCTGGCTTTATTGGCTTTTTTGGAAGTATTGGTTTTGGAGGAACTTCAGGAAGGTTTTTAAGAACAAGTATTGGATAATCTACATTTAATTTATCAAATCTTTTGAGAGGATTTGAATATTTTTTTAAGTTTTTCAAAGCAATACCGTATTCATTCTTTTCATCTGACTGACTGTATAAGTTTACAATTGAAGGTCTTATGTATGTAGTTTGAATTTCTTTTTGGCCTATTATAAAGTTACAATAAAACAGTATAAAAATAATACTGTATATTTTTGATGTTTTTAATAGATCCATAGTGAATTTTAATAGTTTAAAGAGATTATTAAATTACATCTAAAATTTGATTAACAGATGCTTTAAATGTATTATAAAATAATTTGTACATAAAAGTAGAGTTAAGTTCTACCTTCTTGAAGCTTTTGCTATTTTTTCAAAATCAATATTTTTATATTCAAATTTAACTGGTTTAAAGAAAGTAATGCCAATTTCTTCTTTCCAGTCCATATGCAAAGACACTTCGTATTTAGATGGAGGAGAAATTATGTAACTAACGGTATATAAATCATTAATTTTTCCAGGTAATGATATATTCCTAGCATAATGAAAATTATCTGATAAATTAATATGTGGAATTAAGTCAATAAATGTTTTAAAGTTTGAATTTTGGTTAGTGACAGTAGCAGTTATATGAAGGTAAGGAACAAAACCTCCGCTAGGTGTCCCATTAGGTACATTTTTTGTATCCCAATTCACTCTTGCTTCGATATGGACATCAGTTAATTTCTCGTTTAAGTTTGTAGATGAAGGCATAATCATATCTTTAATGGCACCTTCAAAAATTAAAACAATCCCTGGCTCAATTCTTTCTTCACCAATAATTAATTCTTGTGATATATAATTAGAAAAATTTAAAATAAATACTGAAAGTATTAATTTGAAAATATTCATAGTTAATACAATTTTAAATTTTATTTACTCTGACTGCATTTAAGCCTTTAGGTCCTTTTTCTAATTCAAATGTAACTTTGTCACTTTCACCAATTTCACCATTTAGGCTACTTACATGAACAAAATATTTTTCATTAGTTAAATCTTCTTTGATAAATCCATAACCCTTTTCATCATTGTAAAAGTCTATTTTACCTTTTTTAATAGGATCACTATTATCAGCTTCTCTGGTTGGAATTCCAATTTCAATATCTTCTGCTTTTATTACAGTTCTCTTTGTTCTGTCGGGTGGAGTTTCTGTGAAATTCCCATTTTCATCAATGTAAGCAATTGATTCTTCAAAAGTTTTTTTTGGATTTGCTTTTCTTTCTTCTCTTTTAGCAAGTTTGTCTTTTCTTTTTTTTAGACGCTTTTTTTCTTTTTCTTTTTTGCTAAAAGTTTCTTGTGACTTACCCATTTAATTATTTTTTTATATACAAATATAAGGTTATTATCTAAAAACTATCCTTAAATGTAACCACAAAATCTAGGTTTTTATGAATTTTAATGTCTTTAATAAGATTATGAGGAATAAATAATTAAATAAATAGCTAAAAATATTTAATAATAAATTATTTCGGATAAGAAAAAACAAATTTACACCATATAATTTTTAATAGTAACTAAACGTGATAAAAAATTACATAAGAAATAAAAGAAATATACATTGCTAAAAGTATTATTGCTTTCCAAATACCAATACTTTTTCCAGAAATAAAAATTATAAAAGTTATTATTGTGAGTATTAACAGTACTACTAAAATATTCAAACTAAAAGATAGAGTCTCTGGATTCATAACGATTGGTCCATACAATAATGTATACAAAAGTATTGGTAAACCAAGAGCAAAACATATATCAAAAATATTACTTCCTAAAGCATTTGAAATAGCATCATTATAGTTTCCTTTTTTTGCATCTTTTATTGATAATATAGTGTCTGGAACGCTAGTTGCAGCAGCTGCAATAATTACAGCGACAATTGAAATAGGAAGATCTAGCCCATTAAGGTTGTGTAATCCCAAAAATGAATACTCTGCTAATCCAATTAATTCACATGCCTTAACTAAAAGCAAACAGGACAAACCAATAAAAAATAAAGAAATTAATAATAGCAATATTGAGTTTGATTTATTTAACTTTTTATTGCCAATTATAGATCCATGAAAGTCTAATTTTAAAAACAGTACTAATCGACTGCTGTTAATTTTATTAGTGACTTGATCATAGTTATTATTTGATTTTTTAGATGAGGCCTTAAAAAACATATAGAAAACGTATATTCCGTATAGTAGCACTAAAATTAATCCACCTATCCACGACAATAATTCAAAATAAATAATTAGAATAAGAGTAAATTGAGCAATGATAAGGGCTAGACTGTCTCTGTAAACTACATTCTTTGAAATCTTTATATTCTTAGAGATTCCAAAATAATATACAGCTATTACAGAAAATGCAGGAATTATCATAGCGTTAAAAACAGCACTTCCAGCTACTGTACCTATACCACCAGAAAATCCTTCTGCATCTTTCAAAAAAATTAAAAAGAAAATAGTAGTTAATAACTCAGGCATTGAGCTTGATATAGCGTTTATTGTTGCACCCTTAACCCCGTTTGAAAGGTTTCTCCCTAAATAAGATGATGCTACATCAAAACCGTCAGATGATTTCCAAATGATGATACTCGTAATTATTATTAAAATTATTGGAATAATTATTCCCATAAATTTTTTGTTTTAACAGACCAAAAGTACATTTTTAATTTCTTTTTAATATTTATTAAACAATTATCACCTTAAACCAATTTCTTGCTTATATTCATATTGTAATAATTAGTGCTGTGACAACAGCTTAAGTTAAATTTAAAATAGAAAGGAGGTGTCAAATGTCTATAATAAAAAATTCTAAGGAGTTGGTTGGACAAATGGTGCCTTTTGTGCACCTTTTCTAATCACTCTTTTCTAAATTAAAGCAGGTCGATGGACCTGCTTTTTTATTTCTTAATTATTTTATGAGAACTCCCACCAATCATTAAGATATATAATTGAGGTTCAAGATTAGAAATATTAATCTTGGGATTTGATGTATTAATATTCCCCTTCATTACCATTTTTCCAATGGTAGAAAAAATACTGTAGCTTAAGTTGCCTTTATCTAATGAGTTAATTGTTATAAAATCGGAGGTTGGGTTTGGAAATATTTTTATTTCTAAATCGCTTGTCGAAATTACATTTGTAGAAGCACAATTTATTAAGCCGTTAATATCATACTTAGATACAAAGTTCCAAATTTCTGCTGAGGCACTAATATCCATATTTCCAAATGATCCTGGCCAATCATGATCTCCGCCAATTACCTTTAATTCTTCTACTCTAACACAATTATCCCCATTTTCCCATACTCGCCTTTGAACAGTACTACCATCGTTAGTACTAATATTAGCTATAGGAGTTATAATAGGATTTAAATCAGTATTATTAAAATCAGACCAATAATCTGTAATTTCATTTACTGACATATAATATGGTTGAAATCCACTATATGTAGAATGAAAATTACCATCACTAGTTCCAGGAATTAGTAAAACTGAAGTAGGATGAGTTGGTGTACATAGACCAAATCCGTAATCAGATCTATATGAATCTGTAAGCATACTTCCAGAAACCGAAGCAAATGCTGCAATTTTGTTATTTAATCTACAACCCAGTTCGTAAGAAAAAATGCCTCCTTCAGAGTATCCACACGCATATATTCTTTGCAAATCTACAGAGTATTCATTAGATAATGTATCTATAATAGCTGATATAAAATTAACATCATTATGTGAAGTAGGTATCTTATGTAACCATGATGTTGAAGGTGCTGTTCCAGGATCAGCTCCAGCATAATCAATTGCACCTTGAGGATATATTGCAATAAAATTGGCTGTATCTGCTATGGGCCTCATATCATTTACGTTTATAAAGCCGCTTGATGTTCCGGCTCCACCATGAAAACTAAATAGTAAAGGATAATTTACACTTCCATTGTAAGATGCTGGGATATACACAATATAATTTCGGTTTTCACCATCAAAAAATAAAGTTTTGTTAATTTGTTGTTGACTAAAGAGATTAACAAATAGAAATATTGCAAATAGAGATAGAAATATTTTTTTCATAGTTTTTTTAATTAGTTCTAATCTAATTATTTTTTTAAAAAAAAATAAAATGTTAAACTTTAATCTTAAAAAAAAATGTGAAATCCAAGATAGGTTGCTAAGTCAATCTCCTTGTTCTGCTGCATATATCTTAGTATTTGACATAGTATGAAATGCGTAATCATAAATTGTAAGTGTGTCGTTATGTTGACTGCATTTTAATCTAATCCAACCATATTTATAATTATTTCCATCTGGAATTCTAATTCCTAGATATTTTTGGCCTTTACCATTAAATTGCCCTGCATTTGCAAATGTTCCGAGAACAACACTATTGGAACTCCAATAGGAATTAGAATCAATAATAGTATGTTGATCACAAGCATCAGGATAATTAAAAGTAGAATTATCTAGAAATTCAATAGTTGGAGAAATTGCTCTTACAGCTAAAGAGTCAAAATTAGCAGGTAAAGCATTTGGATTAAACAAATTAAGATCAATTATTTCAAAATAAAGATCAGTAACCTCATTTTGATCAATATCCATATATAATTTTCCAGTTGATACAATAGAAGTATTAATATCACCGGATAAAATACTATCTATATGATTTGAAATAGGATCGTTACTCGCCATAATAGAATCAATATTGGTTAGAAATATATATTCTCTATCAATATTTTTATACAAAATATTATAGTTGCATGTTCCATCATTATTTTTTGCTTTTGCATTATAATTAACAGCTGTTGGATCTGTACACCCATTTTTGTCACAGCTGGCAATTAAACATACTATAAATGTTAGGACTAATAAATAATAGTTTGGTTTCATTTGAATTTTTTTAAGTCTAATTATATATATTTTTCTTTTGAAATTATAAAATAAAACTAGTTTAAATATTTTCAAATGAGTTTAACATATGGTTAAAACAATTTATTTTTCTTTTTTAAATTAACAGCATCTAACCAATAAATTACTTTGAAAGATAAAGTATTCATAGGACCATTGTCTATACTATTAGAAAAAGTAGACCAGTAGTTATTGTTAATATTTTCATCGTTTATAAAAATAGAGTTTTTCCATACTATATTAATTTCACTTCCTGGTAGAAATACCCACCTAAATAGCATATCAATGGTAAATGCATTATAATTTATATCGTATACAGAATTTCCATTTATATCATTTCCAGAATAGTTGTCTAAATTTAATAGTCTTCCATCTTCTAGAAGTTCAGAAAAACTATTGTATTTAATTTTAGCATTATAATTTCTAAGTCTAAAAGTAATTCCAATCCTATTGGTTAAAGTATAGTCAACTCCTAATGTTTGAGTAGTAGTTATTCTATTTCTGTTTCCAAAAATAATTCCATTATGGGAGAATTCTGGATTCCCAAAATCTACCGCATATCCTTCACTATTGTTTTGGAATTTTTGCTCCCAATAGTGAATTAAACTTAGCTGATTTGTAATTCTTAATCTATTTTCAAAATCATAATTCCATTCCCACCAATTATTTCTCTTTACAAACACATAACCAAGTCCAAGATCTAATGCAATTCTTTTTTGATAATTAGAAGAAAACCAAGCTCTGGTAGTTGTCCAGATAGGACGAATAAATTTTTCTTCACCAATAACATCATTTCTTGGTTCAAAATAATCATTGGATTCATTTAATGTTCCATTTAATCTAATTCCAAATGCATTAAACAAATTTGAAACTACAGTTGCATTTGCACTCCAGAAATTTCCTGAAAACAGGTTAGGGGCATAAAGCCATTCTCTTGAAAAAGAAGCTTTTGTGAAAATTTTATTTATCTCCCCAATTTTAGGGTTGAAATTTCTGTAACCAAAATTAAATTCAGCAACTCGACTATTATTTGCTCTTAAAAAACCTAAATCATTTGGATCATATGTTTCAGACTCTTCATAATATTCTAAGCCATAAGTTATGTTGCCTCTTTGCTTACCAGTTTCTATTGCCCAAATATGACCTAATTCATTATTATTTTCCTCTAAAATATTTGAAACTACTGATTTTGCAGCAATAAAATAATTGTTATTTGGAGTGTTAAGTTTAGTATTTATTCCACTGACATTAGCATCATAAAAATCTCCAGCTCTCCAGACATTTGTATTTGTAAATGTTAAAGAACCATTGTTTTTAAGATTTTGATCCAATACTAAAACATTATAGTTAGTTAAAGGACTTATAGAAATATCTCTAAACGAACTATCTATGTAATTAAATACAGTCGCTTTTTGTTCTGCAGTAATTCCATTGAAAATAGCAACTCCTAAACCGTTATTTAGTCTTCCAGAAATTTTACTAGCGTTTATCAATGGAACAGATGTAGGGATTGCTGTTATTTCTTCATTTTCATTTAATTGATTATCATATAACTTGGATGTGGGTTGAACACCAATTCTTCTACTATAAAATAAGTTTGATTTATTAAATAGCTCTGTACCTTCGGTAAAAAACTGTCTATTTTCATTAAACCTAATTTCAAATGGGCTAATATTTAATACTTGCTGGTCAAATATTACTTGTCCAAAGTCAGGTAATAACGTTACGTCCAAGGTGAAAGCTTCATTAACGCCATATTTCACATCTAAACCTCCATTTATATTAGATAAAGTTTTACTGTTTTTAGAAAAAGATGTGTAACTAGATAAAAAAGGAATAAATGCTAATCTAATAGGTGGAGCAATATCTTTAATTCCTAATACAACCCCACTTTCTAATAAAAAATTTTCTAAATCTGGATTTACAGGATTCCAAGTATTTTCTTCACGAAATCTACTTATTTGTCTTGCAAAATTAATATTCCAAGATTGAATTTCTTCCTTAGGAAATCTAAGTGCAGAGTAGGGGATTTTAATTTCGGCAAACCAACCTTGATCATTTATTTTTGTTTTACTTCTCCATACTAAGTTTAGTAAGTCATTAAACTCCTCACTAAATATTTTAGCATCTGATTGAACACCTCTACTACTTATTCCAAAGTAAAACCCGTTCTGCTTGTCGTTATAGGTGTCTATAAATATCCCAAAAAAATCTAAGTTGGGATTATAATCATCTCTTAAAGAAAGTACTCTCGATAAAGAATCAGGATTATCAAGGCATTTTACCCCAAAATAAATAGCCTCTTTGTCATGGAGCATAGCAACTAGTGTCTTTTTTGATGGCTTTTTACCAGGGAATGGTTTCATCTGAGTAAAGCCTGACGTCCAATTAGCTTTTAACCAATCACGTTCTAAAAGATTGCCATCTAATACAATATCATTTGATTTTTTTTTTGATGTTATTTCTTTCTGGCTATGAATATTTATAATTGTGAAAAAACTAATTAAAAAAAAGAATTTATACATCGTGACAAAATTAATATTTGTCACAAAAAACATCTATTTAAAACCAATAAGTATTTAACAATGAATTCTTCTTAAAAAAATTAACTTTTAAATCTATCTAAATTCATTACTTTATTCCAAGTTTTGATAAAATCTAAAATAAATTTTTCTTGGTAATCATCACTTGCATAAACTTCACAAATAGCTCTAAGTTCAGAGTTAGAACCAAAAATCAAGTCTGCTCTAGAAGCTCTCCATTTTAATTCATTAGAATTTCTATCTAAGCCCTCATATTCATTTTTAGATCCATCTTTTAACTGCCATTTTGTGTTCATATTTAAAAGATTAACAAAAAATGCATTATTTAATTTTCCGGGATTTTTAGTTAAAACTCCCATATCATTTTCTTCATAGTTTGCGTTGAGAACTCTTAATCCTCCAATTAGTACTGTCATTTCTGGAGCTGATAAACATAATTGCTGCGCTTTATCTACTAATAATTGTTCAGCAGTTAAAATGTAATCGGTTTTATGATAATTTTTAAATCCATCAGCAATTGGTTCTAAATAATTAAAAGATTTTAAATCTGTATTTTCTTGAACGGCATCTGTTCTTCCATAATTAAAAGGAACTTTAAAATCATATCCTGCTTTTTTAATTGCATTTTCAATAGCTGTGTTTCCTGCCAATACTATAAGATCTGCCATGGAAATTTTAACTGTTTCAGAATTAAAGTTAGACTGAATTTTTTCAAGTGTAGCTAAAACTTTCTTAAGTTGACTAGGGTTATTACAATCCCAATCAATTTGTGGTTTAAGTCTTATTCTTGCACCATTGGCGCCCCCTCTTCGATCTGAAATTCTAAATGTTGACGCTGAGGACCAAGCAGTTTCTATAAGTTCATTATTTTTAAGACCAGAATTTAAAATCTCTTTTTTTAAATTCTCTATTTTTTCGCTACTAACTAATTTGTAATCTACTTTAGGCAAAGGATCTTGCCATACAAATTCATTTTCAGGAATTTCTGGTCCTAAATATGTTGATTTTGGTCCCATATCTCTGTGGGTAAGCTTAAACCAAGCTTTCGCAAATGCTAAATCAAACTCCTCAGGATATTCCAAGAATCTTCTAGATATTTTTTCATATGCAGAATCAAATCTAAGAGATAAATCTGTAGTTAGCATTGTAGGCTTGTATCTAACTCCAGATTCAAACGCATCTGGAACCATCATTTCAGATTCTTTAGCAACCCACTGATTAGCTCCTGCTGGACTTTTAGTAAGTTCCCATTCATGCTCAAACAGACTAATGAAATAGCTATGACTCCATTGCGTAGGTGTAGGGGTCCAAATTACTTCCAGACCAGATGTTATAGCATCTTTTCCTTTTCCAGTTTCATATTTACTTTCCCACCCTAAACCCTGCAAAGTAATATCTGCACTTTCTGGTTCTGCTCCTAAGCTATCGCCACTTGCTGCTCCGTGAGTTTTACCCAAGGTATGTCCTCCAGCAATTAAAGCTACAGTTTCCTCATCGTTCATTCCCATTCTTCCAAAAGTTTCTCTTATGTCAATAGCAGCTTTCACAGGATCTGGGTTTCCGTTAGGTCCTTCGGGATTAACGTAAATTAAACCCATTTGTACTGCAGCTAAAGGTTGCTCTAATTGTCTATCTTCAGAATATCTTTCATCATCCAGCCATTTTTTTTCTGACCCCCAATAAACATTGCTTTGTGGTTCCCAAACATCTTCTCTACCAGCAGCGTAACCAATAGTTTTAAAACCCATATCTTCCAGAGCTACATTTCCAGCTAGAATCATCAAATCTGCCCAAGAAATTTTTTTTCCATATTTCTTTTTTATGGGCCAAAGTAATCTTCTTGCTTTATCTAAATTGGTGTTGTCTGGCCAACTATTTTGAGGTGCAAATCGTTGTTGACCAGTTCTAGTTCCACCTCTTCCGTCACCAGTTCTGTAGGTACCTGCACTATGCCAAGCTAAACGAATAAATAAACCCCCATAATGACCATAATCTGCTGGCCACCAATCTTGAGAAGTATTCATTAATTTTATTAAATCTTTTTTAAGTCCGAAGTAGTCTAATTTTTTGAATTCATCCGAATAATTAAAACTTTCTCCTAATGGATTAGACTTTAAAGAATTTTGACGTAAGACAGTTAAATCTAGTTGATTTGGCCACCAATCTCTATTAGTATTAGATTCTGTTTTTGTTGTTAAACCACTTGACTTAGTACTTCCAAAATGCATTGGACACTTAGAAGTATTATCATTGTTTGAAACTTCGTTTTTTTCAGAACAACTAAAAGCCAAAAAAAATAACCAGATATAGAATACAAAATTTTTCATGTTTTTTTTTATAATTTAAGAAGCATTTTTTATTTATGAAAATTTTATTGCGAAAATTTTAAAATAATCAAATAATTTTATTTATTGTTTGGTCAATAATTAAATTATACTTTATTGCTTTGATATGGGAATAAAATATATTTTAAGTTCCTTCATCGTTTTTAAAACGACAATTGATATAGTTTAATCTTTTTTCATATAATAATTAACTTTGGGTAAAAAAAATCTAATGAGTTCATTTGAAATTAAATACCAAGGAAATTTAAGAACTACAGCTACTCATTTAGATTCCGGTTCTGAGATAAGTACCGATGCTCCAAAAGACAATCATGGGTTAGGGGAGGCCTTTTCCCCAACAGATATGGTGTGTTCTGCTTTGGCAAGTTGTATATTGACTATTATGGCTATTGCAGTCGAGAAAAACGGGATAAATATTAATGGAACTAAGGCTATGGTTACAAAAACAATGGAAAATAACCCTAGAAGAATTTCTAAAATTGACATTGAGCTAACTTTTACTAAAAATTACGACGCAAAAACCAAAATAATATTAGAAAGAGCTGCTTTTAATTGCCCAGTTCACCAAAGCTTATCTAATAAAGTAGAGAAAAATATCAACTTTATTTATCCACTTACCTAATTGCTCACCATAATTTTGCTATAAGACCTTATGTTATTTGCATCTGTAATTGAAATGTGATACAAATTATTAGACAAGCTGGATAAATCCAGTTCAAAATCCAATCCAATTTTAAAGTTTTCATATACTTTTTGTCCGTAAATATTAATGATTACTATATTTTTTACTTCGCTAGAAGAACTTATGAATAATATATCCCTAGTAGGATTTGGATAAATTTTTATGTTTTGATTAATATCCGAGTTTTCTAAACCAACAAAGTAACAAGGTTGTACAGATATACTAGGGCTATTGCCTGTATTAGCATCAATAATTGTATCTCCTAAGCCGTTTTGAACGGTATAGTACTCATCAAAACCATTTAATCCGTTGGCGATAACTCTTACTTCATCGTTTCCTCTGACACCAAAAGAAATAGGTTCACTTCGTCTGTACCCACCTCCCACAAAAGACCCAATATATTCAACATTATTATTGATTTCAATTTCTACATTTCCCTGCCAGTTACCGCCAAATACTTTTCGCATAATTAAAGTATAAATATCGCAAAAATCATCCGTTGAATTGGGGGCTGTTGCACAAGCTTGGTACCCATAAGTGTTTGCCGGAGGCTCATTATTTCCAGTGCCTTTTTCACTAGCAATTACAGCATTATTAGGGTCGAAAAGAATGTATTGTAAATCTGATCCCCAAGGTCCACTAGAAGAAAAATTTATAACAATGTCTAGAATATCGCTAGAATCTAATGGAAAACTAAATGTTTGTGAGTTTCCAACTCCAGGAGGTATTGTATAGGTTTGATATAGATTATTGTTGATTTTTACTTTTGCAAAAGAATTTCCCCAGGATGAATTACCATTAGCAGATACAGTATTAGTTAGTTTTAAATTATATATTCCACATGGATTTCCAGTTGAAAAATAAATGGTTGTAAAAGTAAAAGGACCAGTCCAATTACTGACTTCGCTAGGGTTACAAACTTCTTGAACATAATAATCATAGGTAGTTATACTACCTAAACCAGAGAGTAAATAACTAAGGTTATTTATATTAGTTACAATGGTTCCGCTTCCTTGACTAAATCCAGTAGGTCCCCATTCGACATTAAAGGCACCACCAAACGGGCTAGAACCTCCAGTCCAATCTAATAAAGCAGATCCTGCAGTTGATGTATTTGCAGAAAGATTGGAGGGGGCAGGGCAGTTAACACATCCTTCAATACCTGAAATACTATTTGGAATTGCTTGACCAGCCCCTTCTTCAAATATCAAAATACCATTTTCATCAAAAACTTTATAAGAATTTTCTTCTGGGAATCCACCAGGATTATAAATGATGTCAATTACATCTCCAATATTAACTGAAATTTGAAAAATTTCTGGTCCAAAACCCGTAGCTATTGTAATGTTAGAAGAATATATATTGCCATTTATTACTACATCTATAAAACTACCATTCCAACCATCTCCAAATGAATCGTATAATTCTAAATTAAAGAGTCCACAAGAACCAGCTACAGAGGCTGTAGTAAATGAAAAGGGCCCTTTCCAGCTACTTATTTCAGTAGGACTGCAAGCTTCTTGAACATAAAAATCATAGATTGTTCCATTATTCAACCCATTTATTAAATAATTGTTTGTAGTAATACTATTAATAGCATTACCGTTTCCAAGAGGAAAGCCAACTGTTCCCCACTCAATATTAAAAATTCCATTTCCGCCACTCCAACCAAGTAATGCAGTTCCGGCATTAGAAGTATTTGCAGAAAGATTGCTGGGTTGCGGACATGATGAACATGCAATAATTCCAAAAGTACTCACTGGATCTATGTTCGGAATAAAACCAAGTGCACCCTGACTAATAAATAAATTATTGCTATTATCTGATAAATTATAGGTATTTTCTTCATCGTAATTTCCAGAATTATAGATAAGGTCAATTATTTCGTTAGAGTCCGTGGAAAATATAAATATTTCAGGACCATTTCCATTAGCCAAAGTTATATTTTGGAATATTGATCCATTAATCACAACATCGATAGAAGCACCATTCCAACCATCACCATATGTATCAAATAGCTCTAATTTAAAACTCCCACAAGTTCCTGTGATACCTGAACTATTTGTGATGAAACTATAGGGGCCACTAAAAGAACTATTGGTGTTGGAGTCACATATTGATTGAACATAAAAATCATAATTTGTATTACTTGTTAGAGAGCTTAAACTGTAATTGGTGTTATTTAATGCAGTTATTAAACTGCCATTTCCAATTGTAAAACCACTATTTCCCCACTCTAAGTTCCAACTAGTTTCATTATTTCCAGGTTGCCAAAATAAATCTGCAGAATTAGTTAAAATATTACTTGCATTTAAAAGTATTGGACTTAAGCAGGGATTTGTATTTTGGCAGGTTGAATTGGAATTATGATTAAAAAAATCTAAATCATCTAGATTAGAAGCAGAAATAATATCTAGTAGTGTATCTCCAACTGGATCTAAAATTGTAAATGATATTTCATTATCGTAATTACCAGAATGCCAAATAAATTCCATAACTGCTCCAGAATTTGAATATGCGGAATCTAAAGTGAAACTTTGGTCACAATCGAAATTCCCGACAAAACTCCCATTCATATTTACTTCAATATATGCACCATTCCAACCATCGCCATAACTATCGTACATGTACATTAAGTAATGACATTGAGAATTAATAGAAGCAGTTAGAGAAACTAAGAAGATTGCAAGGGAAAAAAATATTTTTAGCATAAAGGAGGCTTGGCTGTTTAATTATTTAATTAAAAACTTAAACAAACATAATTAAAAACTAATAAATTTATTTTAACATATGGTAAAATGCGGTTTTAAACCGCATTTTACAGTTATTAATTTATAAATTATGTAAATGACATTACTTGTCTTTAATATAAAATTAAACGATCAAAATGTTATTAGTGGGGGGATTATATAATAAATAAATTCCCTACAGAGAATGTTACAGCTTTTCCACTTATTTTAACTCTATTTTTTTTTAATTCGCAAATAAGTTCCCCTTTTCTTTTTGAAATTTGTTTTGCATTCATTTTAGTTTTTTTTAAAATTTTTGACCAATAAGGGGTTAAAGTACAATGGGCTGATCCGGTTACGGGGTCTTCTAAAATGGTAGCTTGTGGAGTGAAAAATCGTGATATAAAATCGCAATTATTTCCTTTTGCTGTCACTATAACACCTCCAGGGTTTATATTGATTTGGTCAAATACTTCTCTGTCAATAACGATATCTTCTATTTCTTTTTGATTTTCATAAACCAACACATAATCCCTTGCTTTTAGGATTTTTTTTGGTTGGATATTTAAAGCATTTTTAATTTCATTTGGTAGTGTTGCTGAAATGGGATCTCTTCTAGGTAAATCCATTAAATAGCTTTCGTTTTTTATCGATACTTCTAGTTCTCCACTTACTGTTTCAAAAATCACTTTTTCAGATTCTAATTTTAATTCCGAAAGAATACAATGTGCAGATGCTAGAGTAGCGTGGCCACAAAGATCCATTTCAATATCTGGTGTAAACCATCTTAAATGGTAGTTCTTTCCTTTTCTAACAAAAAAAGCAGTTTCAGCAACTGCGTTTTCTTGAGCAATTTTTAATAAGACTTCGTCTTGTAGCCAGTTTTCCAAAGGAACTACACAAGCAGGATTCCCCCCAAATACTTTATCACTAAAAGCATCTATTTGAAAGATAGCTAGTTTCATACTATAGATACTCTAGATTTTTTCGTGTGCGTTCATTATCTAAATCTCCAGTATTTATAGTAGTTGCTGGTTCAAAAAGCATTATAGAAACTTCTTCTTCTGCAATAGGCTTATGTTCAACCCCTTTAGGAACTATGATTATTTCATTTTCATGGATAGTTTCTGTTCTGTCTCTAAATGCTATTTTTAAGGTTCCTTCTAGAACCAAAAACATTTCATCTTCATCTTCGTGTCTATGCCAAATAAATTCTCCTTTAATTTTTGCTAGTTTAATATGTTGATTATTTAATTCTCCAACAATTTTAGGATTCCAATGGTCTTTGAAATGAGCTAATTTTTGGGATATATTTATTTTTTTAAAAACAGTTTTATCATCATTTTCTGTTTTCATAAATTATATAATCTTTTCTGATTCTTTTTCTTCCAAAGCTACTTCCTTAGGATACTTGACGCTTATTTTATCAAATTGGATGTGAAGCAACAACATTAAAAATCCATAAACGACAGAACTAACAATTAGTATATTATTCATTAATCCGTCTGCAGTAAAGGATAGCCTAATTAAAATAGTTGAAATAATAAATCCAGAATTTCTGAAAATTTCGTGGAATTTATCAGTTTTATAAAGTGATATTAGAAGCAGAAGAACATCTGCCATGATTAAAACAGTAAAAAACTCATTAAAGAAAAGCTCATTAACATCTTGGATAGAAAAGAATACTTGATCTACATTAATTAATTCAATATAAATCCATCTAAATAAACTTGAGAATGCTAAAAACATTAACACTGGTAGTAATATTAATGCTATAGTTTTCTTTCTTTTTACAAAAACATCTAGATTTTCAATCTTATGTTTTTTAATATTTAGCGATTTATTTCTTGTGTTGTAGTAAGTATAAAGATAGATCACAAAGAATAATAATAACGTGGATATTAAATCATAGGTAAGTTGAAGATCATATTTTTGATTGAACCAATCTGTTGATATTTCTAAGTTAGCAATATCCTTAAAAATTCTTCTTACAATAATAAGTGTGATTATTTCATATTGCTTTCTAATATATTGAGAAATAGATCTTGGTAAATAGTAGACAACTAAAAATACTTCATAAACTAAAATGAATGAAAATGGAGTATAAATCGCAGCAATTGGGTTGGTAAGTAGATTATCATCTGAAAAGTTTAATACATCAATATGTTTTAAGAAAATTAAAAGTAGATGTATTATAAAACTTGCTATAGATAAGGTTACAAATATTTTTTCAATCTTTTTTTTGAAATCTTCCGAGAAAACGATTGAATAAAGCTTATCCATTGGTTGTAATTTAGCTAAAAAGTTATAAAATTTATTTTAAATATGTGTTTTGTTCATCAATATAACAATTTGTTCATCCAAAACAATAGTTAGTAAATAAATATTTTTAGGGTCTATTTCCTTCAACTCTAGAATCACCCAAAGGTAAAATCTTGATCGGCATATTAGCAGGATATTCGCCCTGAATTCCAGCAAAATATATATCTGCTACAAATTTAGCTCCATCTGCATTATAGTGAACATCATCAGCAAGATAAGACTCGTAAAAGTCAGAGTTCATATCCAAAGCAATTATTTTAGAAGAAATTGTAGTTAAGCTGTCTGCAATAAGTACAATTTGTGAATTAAAATCATTGATATTTGTGGTTAATGCAGTTGTCATAGTAGCATTATTTGCTGGTGCAATTTGTTCTAAAAAAACAGTAATATTAGAATTGTGAGTTTGTAATTTACCAACAAGTTGAATAATATTTGAAATTGGTTCTGAAGGTGGATTTCCGCCATCTAGTAAATCATTTCCACCAACGCTTAGAATTACAATATCAGGATTAGATATAGCTAATAATACATCATCAATATTGTCTAAAACATCTTCAGATTCAAAACCACCTTGTCCTTCATGATCATTGTCAAATTCTTCACCTAAATATTCAGCATAAGTTCCATAATCTTTTTGCCTTCCAACAAAATCAAAATTATAGCCACTGTCAACTAAATTTTTCCATAATTCGTACCTGTAACTTTCAAAAAAACCACCACCATCATCATTATTTTCTACTACCCCCTTGTTTTTTTTACAAGAAAAAGAAATTATTGAAAAAAAAGCAACGATTAAAAGAGTAGAGTATTTATTAAACGGATTATTCATTTTATTTTTTCTAAACTAAACAATTAATTCTTTTTTTATAAAATTATATTTATCCAAATACTACTTTTATTTTTAAATAATAATGAATGAATAATAATCTGCTTTCTGTTTTCATTTTAATTTTACCATTTTTGTGTTCTGCTCAAATTGTAGGTGAAGTTAAAGATGATAATAATATTGCAATTGAATATGCTACAATATCCATTTTTAATATTCAAGACAGCTCTCTATTTTCTGGATATATCACCAATAAAAATGGGGAATATGAAATTGATCTACCATCTCAAGGAAGTTATTATTTAAAGTGTTCTTTTGTAGGCTTTCAATCTGCAATTATCCAAAATATTTTAATTTCAAAAAATTCCAATAAAATTGAATTGCCAACCATTGTTCTTATTAAAGGAACACAGTTGAATGAATTAATCGTAGATGGTGAAAAATCAATTTTTTCTAATAAAATGGAGACTCAGCTTTACAACGCTGATCAATTTGAAAATAGTTTGGGAGGAACAGCTTTGGACGTAATTAGAAATTTACCATCTATTAATATTAATATTGAAGGCGATATTTCTCTTAGGGGAAGTAAGGGAATTATCATTTTAATTGATGGTAAATTAATTCAAGGAGATCCAACAAATTTAATTGCTCAAATTCCAGCTAACTCCATTAGTAAGGTAGAATTAATTACATCACCTTCTTCAAAATACGATTCTGAAGGCAAATCTGGAATGATTAATATAATCACTAAAAAAGGAAAAATTAACGGTACTTATTTTCAAGTTAATATGAAAGGTGGATTACCATCAATAGAAACTTATGGTAATGAATTGAATCACCAAAGATTTGGAGGGGATTTTAATTTGAATAAAAAAACTGACAAGTATAATTTATCTTTTGCATTAAGTTATTTAAGAAATGACCTTGGAGGAAGAAGAATAGGAGAGGTTTATACAGTTACGGACGATACTACAAGACACCTAAAATCTAAGGGAGAAAGAAGTTTTGACAAGAAAAATATCAATGCAAGGATAGATTTTGAATATGAAGTAGATTCTAGCAATCAATTACACTTTGGTTTTTTTGCAGGAAAAAGAAAAAAAGATAGATTAGCTGATATTACCTACAACAATTATTCTCTTCAAAATGGAAATAATTCAAATTTAAATCCCTTTCAATACTTTAACCATAATTTAAGAACTAGAACTGGAGATTTCGCATTAGGTAGTTTTGATTACAATCATATTTTTAAAAATAAATCAGCTATAAAAACATCTTTTTTAATTGAGTATACTTTATTGGGCGGGCCAACTACTAATCAAAACATTTCTCTAGATAATCAGCCAGTAATTTATCAAGATGAGTACAATACTAATACAAATCCCCTTCTAGGGGCTAGATTTAATATTGATTATTCAAATATTAAAACTAATCTTGGAAATTTAGATTTTGGTTATCAACTTAGGGATTTAAACCATCAAGGAGATTTTATTTATGAAAGAAAAAATTTAAATACTGGAGTTTTTGAATTAGTTTCAGAATTTTCAAGTAAGGTTAATTTACAAAGAACAATTCACTCGACTTATTCTATGATTACAGGAAATAAAAATAAGTGGAGTTATAATTTGGGAATAAGAGTGGAAAAAATGAATCGTGAATTAGAATTAAATGATAAGTCTGGATTAGTAGATACTTTTTATAAATATGATTTTATAAAGCCCTTTCCTACTTTAATTCTCTCTTATGATTTAAATTCTGAAAGTAAAATTAAATTTACTTATACTAAAAGAGTGCAGAGAACAACTACATTTAAAATGAATCCTTTTCCCGAAAGAGAGCACTCAGAAACACTAGAACAAGGTGATCCAAATTTACTTCCAGAGTTTATAGATAATTTTGAAATTGGTTATAACAACAGCTTCAGTAAAAATTTCTCTTTTTTTTCAAATTTATTTGTTAGAAAAACTAATAACCTAATTAATAGAGTTAATACTGTTTACAACGATTCTATTCTTAATAGAATTTACTCTAATGTTGGCAATTCTAATCTTTATGGTTTGGAGCTTGGACTGCAATTAAAGCCATCTAATAAATGGAATAATTATTTTGGGGGAAATATTTTTTATCAAGACATAGTGGGAGAGTTTGATAATCTTTCAGTTTCAACTGATGCATTAGTTTATTCCTTTAATTTTAATTCCACCTATAAGCTTAATAATTCAAGTTCTCTTCAGTTTGGTTTGAATTATCTTTCACAAAGAATTACTGCACAAGGTGAAGATTCAAGATTTTATTTGCCAAGTCTAAATTTTAAAAAATCGTTTTTAGACAATTCATTAGTAATGAGCTTACAATGGTTAAATATGGATATGGGTTTAATTAATACCAATGAGCAAAGAATTACAACTTCAAGAGAAAATAGTTTTTATACAACTACTAATTATATTTATGAAGTAGATATTTTTTTATTAAACCTTTCTTACAATATTAATAGCTCTAAATCAAGTGCAAATTTCATTAAAAGCGAGTTTGGTGAAAGAGAGTTTTAAAGTAAGATTATTCTAATTTAAATCAATTGTAGTACTATCCTGAGGATTAAATAATGAAAAGTAAGTTTCAGGTGATATGTATGTAGATATATCAAAGCAAAGTTCTTCACTTAGATATGCATTACATAAATCACCATTGCTATTATGAGATAATTTTAAGTTAATATTACATGGAGGAGTGCCACAAAAGTTGCCTTCTGTATAAAGTTTGAAATTATGATTTTCGCAACCTCCACCATAACTTACTTTTATATTTAGAGTGTTATTTATTAGTATTGCTGTATCAATTTGATAAACATCTAATGGAAAGTTAACAGTATCTCCAAATGCAATTGATATTATATTTAAACAATTAGTATCATAAATACAATGAGCTTGATCCGACCCAGGTATGGATGTTGCTTGAGAATCATAATTTAATGCAACTGAGTCTGTACAACCAATTTTTTCCGTTTTATTACATGAAATTAAATTTGAAAAAACAACTAATGACAATAAAATTTTCAGAGGTGTTAATTTTTTCATAATTTTATTATTAAAGCTCATATATTTATGAGGCTTAAAAATATTATTAAATATAATTATTAAAAACGAATTATTGTTAATAAAATAACATTGAACTTATATTCTATTTCTCAAATTATTAGAAATTTGAATTATATTTAAAAATGAAAAAACAATTATTATTCTCGTTATTATTTTTTACTTATCTAAGTTTTTTCTCTCAACTAAAAGATACAAGTTCTAACATCATCTTTGGTTATATTAATACACTAATTAATGATACTAGTGATGCAAGCACTGCAAATTTCACAACATATCCTGTAATAGCAAGTGCCCCAGAAACTAGCTGGCAATTTGCACTTTCAAGTCTTTATGTTTATTCAGCTAATAAAAACTTAAGCAATAGATTAAGTGAACTCAAATCTTACACATTTTATACTTTAAAAAAACAATATGGTATTAATGTAGACCATGCACTTTACACTGATGCTAATAAATGGTTGTTTTACGGAAAAGTTAAAGTACAAGCTGCTCCATTAGACTTTTATGGTTCTGATTTTGCAGAATGTAACCTCACAACTAAAGATAATAAATTCACACCTGACTTAAATATTATTAATTTTAAAGAAAGGGCTTTAAGAACAATTGCACCTGACTTATATGTTGGGCTAGAATTTGATCTACAAATCATGAATAATTTTGATTCAGCAATAAATGTCCGTGTTAGACCAAATGAGTCTCCGTTATCAAATACTAAATCAAACAGCGTTGGTTTTGGTGCAGGAGTAATCTATAATAATATTCACAATTTTCTAAATCCTAGAAAAGGAGTATTTAGTGAGTTTGCTTTTTTGAGATATAGTAATGCATTAAAAAGTGATTATAACCTTACTTCTATAATTACAGATAATAGGTTTTATTTGCCTGTAAAAGAAAATAATATTTTGGCATTTCAATTTTATGCGCAATATACCATTGGCCCCAATCCGCCATTTAATTTAATTTCATTAATGGGTGGTGAAAGTTTAATGAGAGGTTACTACCTTGGTAGATATAGAGACAGACACTTATTGGCTACTCAAATAGAATATAGAATATTACCATTTACTTTTTCTAAACGATGGGGAGCTAGTGTATTTCTAGCAATGGGACAAGTATTTGGAGAGAATATTTCAGAAGACAATTCTAAAAATGGCTTTCAATTTAAAAATATTCTTCCAACTGGTGGAGCTGGATTGAGATTTCTTTTATTTCAAGAAAAAGATATATATTTTAGAGTAGATTATGGAGTTACAAAAAATGGAGGCAACTATTATTTAACTCTTGGAGAGGCTTTTTAAATATAAAAAAAAGGACTCATATAGAGTCCTTAAATAATTTGAGGAGATAATCAATAATTATCCAGCTACAATTTCAAAGTTTATTTTTCCTTTGACATCTTTATGTAAAATAACTTCTGCTTCGAAATTACCTACTTCTTTAATGTTGTTGGCTGGTAGAGTTATATTTTTTCTTTCTATTTTAAATCCAGCTTTATCAAGAGCATCTGCTAATTGGATATTTGAAATAGAACCGAATATTTTACCATTTTCACCAACTTTTACAGGAACTTCAAATGTTTTCTTAGATAATTTATCAAGAATTTTTAAAGCTTCGTCTTTCAATTGGTTAAACTTGTGAGCTCTTTGCTTTAGAGTTTCTGAATTCATTTTTTTAACAGATTCAGTAGCTAAAATTGCCATTCCCTTAGGGATTAAATAATTTCTTCCAAAACCATTTTTAACAGTCACAATTTCATCTTTACTTCCTAATCTATCTACGTCTTTTTTTAATAAAATTTCCATAATGATTATTTTAATTGATCCGCCAAATAAGGTAGAATTGCAAGATGTCTTGCTCTTTTTACCGCTTGTGATACTCTTCTCTGGTATTTCGCTGAAGTACCAGTAATTCTTCTAGGAAGTAATTTGCCTTGTTCATTAATGAATTTCATTAAGAAATCTGGATCTTTATAATCGATAAATTTTATTCCAGATTTTTTAAATCTACAATATTTTGTTTTTTTAACCTCAATGTCTATTGGATTAAGGTATCTTATTTCTGAGTTGTCAGCCATAGCTAGTGTTTAAAAATTAATAGTTTAAGCAGTTTTTGAGAGTTTTACTCTTCTTTTTGCTGCATATTCGAAATGATCTTTATCCATTCTCATTGTTAAAAATCGCATCACTCTCTCATCTCTTTTGAGCTCAACTTCTAGGTTTTTAACAACATCTCCTTCGCCTTGGAATTCGATTAGAAAATAAAATCCAGTAGATTTCTTCTGAATTGGATAGGCTAATTTTTTAAGCCCCCAAGATTCATTGTTATTGATTTTAGCACCGCTATCTTTCAATAACTTTTTGAATTTATCTACTGCTTCCTTTGTCTGTTTCTCAGACAAAACGGGAGTTAAAATGAAAACAGTTTCGTAATGATTCATGTTAGTTATTTAAAATTTGGAATGCAAAGATATAAGATTACCTGATAAATAAAATTATTTAGTTAATTAATCAAACTATATTAACATTATAAATATTTTTTTATTTAAATCACATTTACATTAATGCTTATTTTATATTTGTTGGAAGATGGCTAAAGAAAAATATACTGTATCTGCATTAAAGTACAGACCCAATAGTTGGGATACTATTATAGGTCAACAAAACATTGCAACTACATTAAAACAAGCTATTGATTCAAACCAGTTAGCACAGGCTTATTTGTTCTGTGGTCCAAGAGGAGTAGGTAAAACATCAACTGCAAGATTATTTGCAAAAGCTATCAATCTAAAACATGATCCAAAACTTACTGATTTTACTTACAATATTTATGAATTAGATGCCGCTTCTAACAATCAAGTTGACGACATAAGAAATCTTAACGATCAGGTGAGAATACCCCCTCAAAAAGGGTTGTATAAAGTTTATATAATTGATGAAGTTCATATGCTTTCTCAAAGTGCATTTAATGCATTTTTAAAAACACTAGAAGAACCACCACCTCATGCTATTTTTATATTAGCAACTACAGAAAAACATAAAATTATTCCTACCATTCTTTCAAGATGTCAAGTTTATGATTTTCACAGAATTTCTATTTCCGATACTGTTCTTCATTTAGAAAGTATTGCCAAGAAAGAGGGCGTTAAAGTAGAATCTGAAGCACTTCATGTAATTGCTGAAAAAGCCGATGGAGCTTTAAGGGATGCTCTTTCTTGTTTTGATTTGATGGTGAATTTCACAAGCGGTAACATAACTTACAGTGAAGTGGTGAAAAATCTTAATATTCTTGATTACGAGTACTATTTTAAATTCACTGATTTTATCAAAGAAAACCTAATCCACGATAGTTTACTTCTTTTTAGTGAAATTATAGCTAAAGGTTTTGATGGTCGATTATTCCTCAACGGTTTGGCTTCACATTTAAGAAATTTAATGGTTTCTAAAGATGATCGAACAATTAAAATACTTGACCATACTAAAGAAACAATTGATAAATTTATGATTCAAGCTAAAGATCTTGAAAACGAGTTTATAACTGATTTATTGACGCTTGTAAATGAAGCCGATTCACTTTATAAAACCAGCCAAAACAAGCGACTTCATGTAGAGATTCTAATTATGAAGTTGTGTTCTAAGGGAGTTCAAAAAAAAAAATCTAAATTCCTAGATGCTCCAATAGTTTCTCCTTCACAAAATGAGAAGACTGATGTTGAACCTGTTTTAAAAGACAACAGTTCAATTGGAAATGAAATTCCGGTTGTAGATATCCCAGAAACTAAAAAAACAACCTATGAGATTCCTAAGTCTGAAATAATTAGACCTAAAACCAGTTTAAGTATTAAAAAAAGATCTGCAGCTGCATCAATTACAGGCATTAGAAAAAAAATTAATGAGGACTTAAATGCTGAAACTAAAGATTCTGAAATTAAGGTGGCAGAGAAAACTGAATTTACTCAAAATAATCTTGAAGAAAAATGGTTAGAATTTGCAGAAATCAAAAAAAAAGAAGGTAAAATTGGACTCTTTACCACCCTAAATAAACAAAAGCCAAAACTTAATAAAGACTTCTCAATTACATTTATTATTGATAGTGAAGTTCAGAAAATGGAGTTCCAAACTCAAAATCAATTTCTTTTAGATTTTTTAAGATTAGAGCTTAAAAATGGTCAAATAAAACTCAACTTAGAAATTACTAAATCGGATTCTCCAAAACTTACACAATTAACAAGTAGAGAAAGGTTTTTTCAAATGGCCGATAAAAATCCTGACTTACATACTTTTAAAGAAAAATTTGATTTAGATATTGAATTTTAATCATTTAACTTCTTTATGGTAAATCATTTTATATTTGTATAATGATACTACCTATAATATCTTATGGAGCTTCAGTCTTAAGAAAAGAATGTGTAGAATTTCAAGAAGGTGAATCTATTGATGAATTAGTTGCCAATATGTTTGAAACCATGTACGCAGCGAGTGGAGTAGGACTAGCTGCACCTCAAATTGGAATATCTAAAAGAATTTTTACTGTTGATGCTTCCCCTTTTGCTGACCCTGAAGAGGGGCAAGAGATGGACATAGAGCTAATTGAACTAAAGAATTTTAAGAAAGTCTTTGTAAACCCAATTATTGAATCTGAATCGGGTACACCATGGTCTTTTTCGGAAGGTTGTTTAAGCATTCCAGGAATTAGAGAAGAAGTTGATAGAAAGCCAATTATTAAAATAAGTTACTATGATGAAAAATGGAATTTCTTTGAAGAAACTTTTGAAGGAATCTCTGCTAGAATTATTCAACATGAGTATGACCATATTGAAGGAACTTTATTTACAGACCATTTAACACCTTTAAAAAGAAGATTAATGAAAAGAAAACTTGATGAAATTTCTAAAGGTAAAGTAGACGTTAATTATAAAATGAAATTTCTCAACCCAAAAAAATGAAAAAAATATTTGTCTCAATTCTTATTATTATTTGTTTTTCGTGTGCAAATGAAACAAAGGTTTCCAATTATACTAAAGAGCTTAATGAGCTTAGAGTAATTAATGATAAATTAATTAAATCTAATCCAGAAGATATTGCTTCAATTTATCAGTTAGGAGTAAAAATTAAAAACACTTCATTAAACCTATATGTAAGATATAATCAATTTTTTTCTGATGAAGAAAACGAGTTTTTATTAAAGTGTGCTGCAACTGGGTCGGAAGCATCACAGAAATATAAAGATGCTGCAGATTATTTCTTAAAAGCACAAAGGAAATTTCCTAATAGTAAAAATGCTCCTATTTACTTGCACAACAGAGCTAGAATACTAGATAATATTTTAAATGAAAAAAATAACGCTAGGTTAGCTTTCGATGAATTAATTGAATTGTATCCCAATCATGCCCTAAGTATAAATGCAAAAATATATTTGGATAATATTTTTGGAAAAACAGATGAGGAATTGTTAAATATTATAAAAAGTAAAAATTAAATATGTATCACCTCTCCGTATGCAGCAGCAGCAGCTTCCATAATAGCTTCACTCATAGTTGGATGAGGATGAACAGTTTTTATTAATTCATGCCCTGTAGTCTCTAACTTTCTTAAAGCAACAATTTCGGCAATCATTTCAGTAACATTTGCACCTATCATATGAGCACCAAGTAATTCACCATACTTAGCATCAAAAATAAGTTTTACAAATCCATCATTATGTCCAGCTGCACTAGCTTTTCCAGATGCAGAGAACGGAAATTTCCCAATTTTCAATTCATGCCCTGCTTCCTTAGCTGATTTTTCTGTCATACCAACAGATGCTATTTCAGGACTGCAATAAGTACAACCAGGAATATTATTGTAGTCTATAGGCTCAGGACCATGACCAGCTATTTTCTCTACACAAGTAATTCCTTCAGCAGAAGCTACATGTGCTAGCGATTGACCTTGAACAACATCTCCGATGGCATAGTAACCAGGGATATTTGTTTCATAAAAATCATCCACAATAATTTTACCTCCGTCAACAACAATTCCGGTTTCTTCTAGACCAATATTTTCAATATTAGGTTGGATTCCTACTGCTGATAATACAATGTCACAATCAATATGTTCTTCCCCTTTAGATGTCTTGACTTTTACTTTACATCCTTTCGATGATTTTTCTACATTTTCAACTGAGGAATTAGTCATGATCTTAATCCCTTTTTTCTTAAAGGTTTTTTCTAATTGTTTTGAAACATCAATATCTTCTACAGGTACTATATTAGGAAGATATTCTACTATTGTAACATCAACCCCCATAGCGTTATAAAAATACGCAAACTCCACACCAATAGCACCAGATCCAACTATAACCATTTTCTTGGGTATTTTAGGGAGAACCATTGCATCTCTGTAACCTAAAATTTGCTTTTTATCTTGTTCTAAATTTGGTAACTCTCTAGATCTTGCACCAGTAGCTATTACAATATTTTTAGCATTATATGTTGTTTTAGCGCCCTTTTGGTCTTTAACTTCAATTTGTTTACCTGGCTGAACCTTTCCAGTTCCCATAATTACATCAATCTTATTTTTTTTCATTAAAAACTGGACTCCTCCACTCATTTTTTCGGCAACATCCCTACTTCTTTTAATAACTGCATTAAAATCGGCTTTATGACTAGATACTTTTATTCCATAATCGTCGGCATTATTAATATACTCATAAACATTAGCACTTTTAAGTAAAGCTTTTGTGGGAATACAACCCCAATTTAAGCATACTCCACCTAAAGATTCCTTTTCAATAACTGCAGTTTTTAAGCCAAGTTGAGAAGCTCTTATTGCAGTCACATAACCCCCAGGTCCACTTCCTAAAACAATTACATCGTAATTCATATCTAAAAATTTTATTATTTATACGAATTTATAAATTCTCTTCTTCAATTTGCTTAAGTATTCAAATTGTTTAAAAAATCTTTAATAATAAGAGCCAATTTATTAGCGGAATCGGGTTTGAACCTAAACCATAATTCAGGTTCTATTAGCTCTAATTCAGAAATCACTGGACTATTCAAATTATTAAATATTAAATCTACTCTTGCATATAACGGAGTAGTGGGTAAACTTTTTAAAGTTTTTTCTGCTAATTCTATAATTTTTAAAGGGGGGTTAATTTTTTCAACAGTTCCTCCAAAATCATCTTGAACTCGAAAATCTCCTTTTTTTGCTTTTTTAAGTATGGAATGTGAGTATACTCCACCAAAAAGTATTACTGCTATTTCTCCTTTTGTTAAAATATTTTTTTGAAACTCCTGAATTATAAAATCTTCATTATTTGTAATTTGAATCCACTTAGTTTGAAATTTTTTAATTTCTTCATCTTTTAATTGATAAGTATGCCTAGCTGCACCAGAAACTGTTGGCTTAATAACAATATGATTCCAGTTTTTTTTATTTGAAATAACATCAAGTTTAAGATTTGATTTTTTAGGAACAAAAATACTTTCGGGTATTGGAAGATTCCATTTTTGTAAATCCATTAAATAATGTTTGTCTAGATTCCAATCTATTTGGCTGTATGGATTAATCAACTCACATTTTTCTTTCACAAAATGAAGCCATTTTTTAAAATTTGAAAATTGATCAAAATAATCCCAAGTAGATCTAAAGATTGCTGTTTTTGTAGTAGACCAGTCAAAATTTGAATCATTCCAATCTTTTTTGGTTACTCTAATATTTAAATTTTTTAAAGCATCAATTACCAATCCATCTTCGTTCAAGACATTTTCTATGTATTGGTCTACTTTTGAGGGATTAACATATCTAGAGTCTGTTAATAAAACTACATCAAATTCTTTCATCACGTCAAATATAATTATTACCTAAATTAGGTCTTTAAATGCAGCATAAATTCTATTTTTGTAAATGAAATATTTTGTAAGCTATTCACATCCTGAAAAACATTTTATAGATTTTAAGTTAATAATTAACACTAAAGATTTAAATATTTTAAAGTTACAATTGCCAGCATGGCGTCCTGGTAGATATGAACTTGGGAATTTCGCTAAAAACATTAAAGATTTTAATGCATTTGGTGCTAATAACGAAGTTCTTAATTTTTCAAAAAAAACAAAAGATCTTTGGATGATTGAGTGTAAAAAACTTGACAAAATAGTGGTTAAGTATAGTTATTTTTCTTCAGTGCTAAACGCTGGATCGACTTATTTAGATCAAAATCAAATTTATATTAACCCAGTTAATTGTCTTTTTTTTAATCCGGACAATTATAATTCATCATACGAAATAGCTTTTGATTTACATCCAAATTTTAAAATATATAGTTCGCTTGAAAATATTGGAAACAATACTTTAAAAGCTTCTAATTTTGAAGAGTTAGCAGATTCTCCCATAATTGCTAGTGATTCTGCACAGTATAAGTCACTAAATATAAATAATGTAAATTTTAGTTTCTGTTTTCAAGGAGAGGTAAAAGTTGATTGGGATATTTTGATAAAAGATTTCACTTCTTTTATTAGTTATCAAATTAAATTATTTGGTTCATTTCCCCACAAAAGTTTTCTTTTTCTTTTTCAAATAACTCCTTATTCAGCTTACCATGGGGTTGAACACCACCATTCTACTGTTATTTTACTGGGTCCTTCTTATGACATATTTAAAAATTTATACAAAGAATTACTAGGTGTTTCATCTCATGAATTATATCATGTTTGGAATGTAAAAGGAATTAGACCTAAAGATATGTTGCCCTATGATTATTCAAAAGAAAATTACACAAACATGGGTTATGTTACCGAGGGAGTAACCAATTATATGGGTGATAGAATTCTTTTTGAAAGTGGTGTTTTTACTTTAGAACAATATTTCAAAGAGTTAAATAAATTATTTCAAAGACATTTTCATAACGATGGTAGAAATCATTATTCAGTTTCTGAATCTAGTTGGGATACTTGGCTAGATGGTTATGTTCAAGGTATACCAGGTAGGAAAGTCTCTATTTATGTTGAAGGTGCATTGATAGCTTTGATATGCGATGCTAAGATTAGAAAAGCTACAAAACATAAGAAAACCTTACATGATGTAATGAGAAAAATGTATTCAGGATCAGATCAATTATCGAGCTATGATATGGAATTATATAAAAGCAATTTGGAGTCTGTTTCTGGAGAAAGTTTTGATGCTATTTTTAGTGAAATAATTTTTGGTAAAAAAGATTTTAAAAATTATTTAATTGAAGCTTTAAAAGTTTTTGGATGGGATTTTTCAATTAAAAAAGCTGAAAATATTTGTTGGCAATATGGAATTAAAACTTACAATAAAAATAAAAAAGTAATAGTTCAACATATTTTAGAGAATAGTGCTGGGGATAAATCCTTAATCGTTAAGGAAGATGAAATTATTGCAATTAATGAATTTTGTGTAGAGGATAATTTTGACAATTGGTTAGGATATTTTGAAAATGATGAAATTGTTCTGAAAGTAAATAGAAATGGAAAAATATTTGATTTGAAAATGAAAACCATTAATGATAATCAGTACTTTAATTATAAATTCACTAAAGAATGAAAAATTTTGATGCTCTAAAGTGGCTCTGTTTATTAAGTTTATTAGGATTTATTTATTGCTTTGTTTTTGATCTTGGATACTTTACACTTTTTTTAGATACCAAAAACATTAATTCAGAAAAAAACAGCTTAATAAATTTGATTGTAGAAAATTTAAATGATAATGGCTTTCAGTTTAATGAATACCTGTCCGTTCAACTTAGAAATTTGTATGCTATAAGAGTTGTTTTTGATATATTGGCAATGGTTGGAGTAGGCTTTATGTTTTCTAAAATTAAAATAGGTTGGACTTTTTACTGGATATTTCAAATTGCTTATGTTTTATCGCCATTTATTTTCCTGAATTTTGACTTCCAATTTTCTTGGCCTTACTTAAGTGGAATTGCTATTGTTATATTTCCTCTTTTTAATAATATGATTCATTTAGTTTATGTCTTGCTTTTTATGTCTCAAAAATCCCAACTCAAACAATAAAAAATTAATTTTGATTAATAAAGTTTTAATTTTTTCTTGTAAATTAGAATAGAAGCAGTTTTATATGGAAGAAAATAACAAAATAGATTATGATCCTATTAAGTCAGAAGCAGATAAGTTTTCTGTAAAACAAGCTTTTGGGTCTATAGCCAATTTCTTAAAAAACTTATTTTCTATATATGATGGTGTGGACAAAGATAAAACTGTCGAAGATATTAGAAGCGATATAGAGTTTTCATCTATAAATATTTGGATTTTAATTTGTTCTATAATAGTAGCCTCTATTGGTTTAATTAATAACTCTCCAGCGGTAATTATTGGCGCCATGCTAATATCGCCCCTGATGGGTCCTATAAGAGGAATTGGCTATGCTTTATCTGCCAATGACTTTAAAGCACTTATAAAGTCTTTAAAAAACTTTGGTATAATGGTGGCTGCAAGTGTTTTGGCATCTTATTTATTTTATTTGATTACTCCAATAAAGTCTGAAACATCAGAACTTCTTAGTAGAACCAAACCCCATGTATTAGATATTTTAATTGCTTTTTTTGGTGGATTGGCAGGAGTAATAGCAACAACAGTAAAAAATAAAACTACAACAATAACTGTAGTTCCAGGTGTTGCCATAGCTACTGCTTTAATGCCTCCACTTTGTACCGTTGGTTATGCACTGGCAGTTGGTAACTGGCCATATTTTATTGGAGCTTTTTACTTGTTTTTATTAAATAGTGTATTTATTTGTCTATCCACTTTTATAGTTTTAAGATTGTTAAACTTTCCTAAGGTTAAATTTGTTAATCCTAGAATTGAGAGAAAAGTAAAGATTTATGTTTTCTCAATATTGCTTCTTATTGTGATTCCTAGTGTTTTTAAATTTTATCATATTATTCACGAGTCTATTTTTATCCAAAATGCAGATAATTTTATTAAAAATGAAATATCTATTAATCCCGAAATTGAGGTTCTCACCAAAGAATTGAACTACGATGACGAATCTTCCGCTATAGTTTTAAATATTGGAGGTAAATACATTAATGAAGAACAAATTAATAATTGGAAGTTGCAGCTTAATAATTATGAAATGGGTAACGTTAATTTAGAAATACATAATTTACAGTCCAAGGCTATTGATGAAGAGGAGTTATTAAATAAGATACTTGTTGACAATGATAAAAAAATAATGTCTATTTCAGAAGAAAGAGATTTGTTTAAAACTGAATTACAAAACATCATTAGAGAAAATAATGCTTTGAACGAATTAAACACAAGAATTCTAACTCATTTTCCATCTGTTAAGTCTTTAAACTATGGTCAATCATTTAAAGATGTTGATGGACTAAAGGATACTAATTTTGTTTTTGTAATAGAGTGGAATATAGACACTTTAAATAATCCTAAAAAATCAAAAATTAAGGAATTTATAAATACTGAGTTAAATACTTTTTATTCCAATAATAATAAAGTTCTTATTTTCAATAAATAATAATTGGGTAAATCAAAAAAAAATCGAATTGATATTGTTTATTCCACTAATCCAAATTTTGATTTTGCAGAAAACACTGATGAAGTTCAAGGAATTCCTTTTAATGAACAAAAGCTTTATGTCTTAATTGATAGAAAGAACAGAGGAGGTAAGTCTGTTACTTTAATTGAAGGATTTATTGGTTCGGACCAAGAGGCAAATGATTTAGCAAAAAAAATAAAGCAAACATGTGGAGTTGGAGGTGGTTATAAAAATGGTGAAATTTATATTCAAGGAAACCAAAGAGAAAAAATAGTTATATATCTTCAAAAACTAGGTGCTTTAGTAAAACTTAAAGGAGGTTAAATAATAGTCAAACATTTGCCTATTTAATTTAAAACTTATTAGTTTTGCCTCGTGAAAATCAAATTTCTATTATTTATATTTTTTATCCCTTTTTTTATGTTCTCACAGCAACATACATTAAGTGGTTATGTTAAAGATGCTTTAACAGGAGAGGCTTTAATAGGTGTTAGTATTTATGTGGAAAAAGAGTCTAAAGGTGCTACAACTAATGTTTATGGATTTTACTCAATTTCATTAAAAAGTGGTGAATATGAAGTTAAATACTCTTACGTTGGTTACGCTGACATTTTAAAAACTATCCAATTTAAAGATCATGTTAGGTTGAATATTGATTTAAATAAAAGCCAAGATTTATTAGATGAGGTAGTAATCGATGCCAAACAATCCGATGAAAATACAACTGGTACTCAAATGGGACAAATTGAATTGTCTATTGACAAGATTAAAACAATACCTGCTTTTATGGGAGAGGTTGATATTCTTAAAACTATACAGTTTTTACCTGGTGTATCTTCTGGAGGTGAAGGAAATACAGGTTTTTATGTTAGGGGAGGAGGTCCTGATCAAAACCTAATTTTATTAGACGAAGCTACAGTTTATAATGCTTCCCATTTATTTGGGTTTTTCTCTGTTTTTAATGCAGACGCTATCAAAAATGTTAAACTTATTAAGGGCGGTATGCCTTCAAATTATGGTGGAAGATTATCATCTGTTCTTGATATAACAATGAAAGATGGTAATTATAAGTCATTCCAAGCAGATGGAGGTATTGGATTAATTGCTTCAAGGTTAACATTACAAGGACCAATTAAAGAAGATACAGCCTCTTTTATTCTTTCTGGTAGAAGAACATATATTGATGTGTTAGCCAAACCACTTATCTCCGATACCTCTGCTTTCAAAGGATCAGGTTATTATTTTTATGATTTGACTGCAAAATTAAACTGGAGATTATCAGATAAAGATCGATTGTATTTAAGTGGTTATTTTGGAAGAGATGTATTTACTTTTAACAATAAGGATTTAGATTTTAACTTTAATATTCCATGGGGAAATGCAACAGCTTCTTTAAGATGGAACCATTTATTTAGTGACAAATTATTTGTTAATACTACTGCTGTTTTTACCGATTATAATTTCGCATTTGAAGGTGGCTCAAGTGATTTTAATTTTAAATTAACTTCAGGGGTTAGAGATGGTAATTTAAAACAAGATTATACTTATTATCACAGCTCTTTGCATAATATTAAATTCGGCTGGAATTATACTTTACATCGTTTTATTCCAACTTCTACTGAAGCTTCATCAAATGATGTTGAATTTGACACAGGTGAAAAGGTTAAGATTTGGGGGAACGAAGCTGCTATTTATTTATTAGATGATTGGAGTGTTAACGAGCGTTTAAAAGTCAACTTTGGAATGCGTCTCTCGATGTATCAACATATTGGCCCGTTTACAAGATATTTTAATAATGAAAATACTGGTACTACCGATAGTACTATTAATTACAGTAGTGGAAAACCAATTAAAACTTATTTTGGACCTGAACCACGTCTTTCAGCAAGGTATTTATTTCCAGATAATTCATCTTTTAAGCTAGGTATTGCCCATAATTATCAATATATACATTTAGCTTCTATTTCCTCAGTTTCTTTACCTACTGATCTTTGGTTTCCAAGTACTGAATTAGTTAAGCCTCAGATAGGAACACAATATAGTATGGGTTATTTTAAAAACTTTTTTAATAATAAATATGAAGCTTCAGTAGAGCTTTATTATAAGGATTTAAATAATCTTATTGAATACAAAGAAAATTCTTTTCCAGAAGACAATTTAAAAAACAATGTAGATAATCAACTTACTTTTGGTAGAGGATATTCATATGGAGTAGAGTTTTTCTTAAAAAAGAGATTAGGTGACTTTAATGGATGGATAGGTTACACTTGGTCAAAAACTATGCGTCAATTTGATGAAATTGACAATGGAGTAGAATTTCCTGCAAAATATGACCGAAGAAATGATCTATCTGTTGTTCTTCAGTATCAAATTAATGAAAGGGTAAATATTGGAGGGGTGTTTGTTTATGCTACAGGAAATTCTTTAAGTCTTCCTGAAAGAAGATGGGTTTCAGCAGAAGAAAATAGAATTATTACTGTTTGGAGTAAAAGAAATGCCTTTAGGTTAGATGCTTATCACCGTGCAGATATTTCTATTACTATTGATGCAAAGCCTTATAAAGAGGTGAAGAATATAGAGACAAATAATCTTGTTAGAAAAAAGAAAAAAGTAATTTCCTCATGGAATATTTCTGTTTACAACGTTTACAATAGGGCTAACCCTTACTTTATCTTTTTTGATGCAACGGGAGATCCATCACAAGGATCAGTAGATTTTAATGCTAATCAAGTTTCACTATTTCCAATATTACCTAGTGTCACATGGAATTTTAAGTTTTAATGAAAAAGTTTTACTACATACTATTATTTGGATTTATCACAGTTTCTTGCCAAAAAAAAATAGAATTTGATTTGCCAGAAGTTGAGCAAATATTAGTACTAGAAGCGACTGTTGAAAATGGGTTTGCCCCCAAAGTTATATTAACTAAAAGCCAGGGTTATTTTGATGTTTTAGACACCATGTCTTTAATTAATATGTTTATCACTGATGCCCAGGTTAAGTTAAGCGATGGTATTAATGAATTTGATTTAGATTTTGGTCTCATAGCTACAAATGGAGTGCCACTACCTGGATATACAACAAGTAATCCTGATGTTATTGGACAATTTGGTAAAAATTATACTTTAAATGTATATCACCAGGGTGATACTTTAACTGCAAAAGCTCAAATCCCTTATCCTGTGCAAATGGATAGTGTTTGGTTCGATCCTTACATTGCTTTTGATGATACACTAGGTTGGATAAAATGTAATTTTAAAGATCCAGATACCGTTGGAAACTGTTATAGATGGTTTTCTAAAAGAATAAATAGTTACACCTACAATTATGAAGCACCATTTGATAACGTTTTGGGGGAGGTGAAGGACAATAGATTTTTACCACCTATTGGAAGTACTACAGATGATAAATTATTTAATGGTTTGAAATTTGATTTTGTTTTACCAAGAGGTGTTAATGGAGAGGTAGAAGGTCCAGATGATAGTGGAGTTGAAGGAAGTTTTTTTTCTCGTGGAGACACTGTTGTTATTAAAAGTTCAACAACAACTTATCCAATTTATTTATTTGTTAGGGCAATGGAAAATGCTGCTGCATCTAACGGAAGTATATTCTCGTCGTCTGGTAATTTACCATATAATGTAGAAGGTGATGGTATTGGTGTTTTTTATGGTTACGGATCTAGTTATGACACCTTAATTTGTGAATAAGTTTATTTTACTAACATATTGTTAAATAATATATTTGAAATCTAAAAAATTATTTATGCCAACTATTGAAAAAGTTAAGTGTTTAATTGTAGGTTCTGGTCCAGCTGGTTTTACAGCTGCTATTTATGCTTCTAGAGCAAATATGTTCCCAATTCTATATCAAGGAATACAACCTGGTGGTCAACTTACTACTACAACAGATGTTGATAATTTCCCTGGTTATGCTAAGGGTGTTAATGGCACTCAAATGATGGTAGATTTAGAAGAGCAAGCCAAAAGATTTGGAACCGATGTAAGATCAGGAATGATTACAAAAGTTGATTTTACTGGCCCAGTTCATAAGGTTTGGGTTGATAATAAGTTAGAAATACATTCCGATACTATTGTAATTTCTACGGGTGCTTCTGCTAGATATTTAGGTTTGGATTCAGAGCAGCATTATTTATCTAATGGTGGAGGTGTTTCAGCTTGTGCTGTTTGTGATGGCTTCTTTTACAAAGGGCAAGAAACAGTAATTGTTGGTGCCGGAGATTCTGCTTGTGAGGAAGCATCCTATTTAGCCAATATTTGTACCAAGGTTACTATGCTGGTAAGAAAAGACGAGTTTAGAGCATCTAAGATAATGGCAGATAGAGTTAGGGGAATAGAAAACATTAAAATTTTACACTCAACAGAATTAGATGAGGTATTGGGAGATGGCAACGTTGTTACTGGAGCAAGAGTAGTTAATAATAAAACTCAAGAAAAACATGATATTCCATGTACGGGCGTATTTATTGCAATTGGACATACTCCTAACACAAAAGTGTTTAATCCCTGGTTATCAATGGACGAAAGTGGATATATTGTAAACAATCCAGGTTCTTCTAAAACCAATATAGAGGGAGTTTTTGTTTCTGGAGACGCTGCCGATCATGTTTATCGACAAGCAGTAACTGCTGCAGGCACTGGCTGTATGGCAGCACTGGACGCAGAAAGGTATTTGGCTGCTAAGGGTTTGCATTAAGAAAGTGAATATTTTAATAAATAATAAGTTTACTTCCCTATTTTTTTTTCTGTTTATTATTTTATTATTTCCTCAAAATATTTCTTCCCAAGAAAAATGGAGAGGAAATACCACTCCCACCTACAGTGAGTTAATAAACCATCTTAAAGAAATTTCAACTGCTAATAGTGAAGTAGAACTTTACAATATGGGACCATCAGATTATGGCTTACCGATTTATGTTTGTATTGTAAATGGAGCAATAGATTCTACCAATACCTTTAAAAAAGCAAGGGAAGAAACTACTATTTTATTTAACAATGCCATTCATCCTGGAGAACCAGATGGCATTAACGCTTGTTTAATATGGTTGGAAGAGTTTTTAAATAATAAAAAAAGTATTAAAAACTTACCTGTTGTTGCATTTATACCGGCTTATAATATTGGAGGAATGCTTAATAGGTCTAGTAATAGTAGAGCCAATCAAAATGGACCTAATGAATATGGTTTTCGTGGAAATGCACAAAATTTAGACCTGAATAGAGACTTTATAAAAATGGATGCGGTCAACTCTTTCACTTTTGCCAAAATATTTCATGCTTTAGATCCTGATGTGTTTGTAGACAACCATGTTTCCAATGGAGCAGATTATCAATACGTTTTAACCTATATAAGTTCTCTAAGAGAAAGATTGGCACCAAGTTTAAATAGTATTATTTACGATAATTTATTACCTAATTTAACTAATGCTATAAAAGAAAATCATAAAATAGATTTATTTCCTTATGTGGATTTAAAAGGAAAAACACCCAATGAAGGAATCGTTTCATTTAATGATCTTCCTCGATATGCAATGGGCTACGGCTCTCTATTTCACTCTATAAGTTTCACAGTAGAAACCCATATGCTAAAGCCATTTCCTCTTAGAGTAGAGGCCACCTTGGCTTTCATGGAAGAATTAATTAATTGGACTTCATTAAATAAGTCTTCAATTGAAAAATCCAGAAATCATGCTAGAAGATTTGTAACAGAATCACCATATTTAAAATACAACTACATTAATTCCTACAAAAAAGATTCTATACTTTTTAAGGGTTATGAGCATTCTTTTCCCATTCATAAAATAACTGGTCTTAGTAGACTTAAGTACGATACTAACAAACCATACACCAAATATGTGCCCTTTTACAATAGTTCTGTTGCAAACGATTCTGTACAACTTCCAAAGTTCTATTATATAACCGCTCAGGAAAAAGATGTACTAGAAAGATTATTGGCCAATAAAGTTAAAATGACTAAGATACTTCAAGATACTGTAATGAATCTTGGAGTTTATAAAGTGGTTGATTTTGCAGCATCCAAAAAACCATACGAAGGGCATTTTAAGTTAAATAATATTAAAGTCCAAAGAGATAAGGAATTGGTTCAGTTAAAAAAAGGAGACTACGTGCTTAATTCTAATCAAGATGCTGCACTTTTTATTCATTCTGTACTTCAACCAGAGTTGGAAGACGCTTATTTAACCTGGAATTTTTTTGATAGCTATTTACAGCAAAAAGAGTATTTTTCTAACTATGTTTTTATTGATAAGATAGAAGAGATTTTAAATAACGATATTGAATTAAAAAGGCAGTATGAGTTAAAGAAAAAAGAAGATAAATCA
>Ga0209716_1000214_pt1 | contig 59933 bp, 63 predicted proteins | sample COGITO_mtgs_1205_FD_184811 | JGI IMG/M metagenome (GOLD analysis project Ga0209716, IMG submission 184811) | Pelagic marine microbial communities from North Sea - COGITO_mtgs_120531 (SPAdes) (version 2) | ecosystem: Environmental > Aquatic > Marine > Epipelagic ... | reverse complement strand
TATGAAAAAATTTTAGTTTTTTTAAACCACCTACTTAAACCCCCCGCAGATGCATTGAAATACAGGTTTTTACAACACTTATGTAAAGCTCTTTTCTTTGTGAATTTGAAGATGAAAAAAATAAAAACGGGTAATCTATTTTTTATCTTTCCATATATAATAAAGGTCATCAATATTATGACCTGAAGCAGCAGGTTGTTCTTCTAGGTACTTATCAGCAAATGCACGCTGAAGAATATCTTCGATCAAGTAATCTTCAAATGAATATTCTGGGTCGAATGTGTCTTTTAAAGACAGTTTGAATAAGGAGGCAGTTGTTTGGTACCAAAATGCTTTCCATCCGGTACGTAATTCCTTTACTAAATCAAAAGTAGTTTTACCTGTTTGACGGTGTACTAAGCGAATTAGTATTTTACCCTCTGATCGAGAAAACTTTTTCAAATCTTCTTCAAACTCTTCATAAATGAATTTTTCCATTCGTTTAAGGTACTTTTTACGGCTACTCTTTTTTTCTAAATTATCTAAACGCTCATTAAGAACAGTTAATCGATCAGCTGCTAATTTTGCATAAGGGTATACTTTCAGGGTTTTTCTCCTTAAAATAAGGTAGCGCTTTAGTTCAAGTTGAGTTTTAAAACGCAAGGGTTGAAAAAGAATCACTTCTTTTAATGGAATACCATAAGTAGGTATGCTGTCTCCAGCTATTAGGATAAGTTCTTCTTGATAATTAGGGGTTTGCTGAGCCCATATAATTGGACAAGAAGCTATAAATAGAAAAAATAAGCTTAAAAATAATTTCATCGATGTCAAAAATACAAAATATTAACGGGCTATGATCTAGAGAAATCTGATGAATAATCTTAAATTAGCCTCGCTTAAAACAAATAAAATGAAAATAATAAATGATGCTTCTCTGAAGTTTTTAGAAGAATATTTAAACAACGCAGCTCCTACAGGATATGAAGCTGAAGGGCAAAAAATATGGATGAAATACTTAAGCCCTTATGTAGATGAATTTATTACAGACACTTACGGAACTGCAGTAGGAGTTATTAATCCAGACGCTCCCTTTAAAGTAGTAATAGAAGGACATTCTGATGAAATATCTTGGTATGTTAATTACATAACAGACGAAGGGTTAATTTATGTAATTCGAAATGGGGGGAGTGATCATCAAATTGCACCATCTAAATGGGTTAATATTCATACTAAAAAAGGATTGGTAAAAGGTGTTTTTGGGTGGCCTGCTATTCATACGCGAAAAAATGGGAAAGAAGAAATTCCAAAACTGGATAATATTTTCATTGATATTGGCGCAAAAGACAAGGAAGAAGTTTCAAAAATGGGTGTTCATGTAGGTTGTGTTATTACTTACCCGGATCAGTTTCAAATTCTTAATGGGAATAAATTTGTGTGTCGCGCCATAGATAATCGCGCTGGTGGATTTATGATTGCTGAAGTTGCACGCCTTTTACATGAAAATAAAAAGACATTACCTTTTGGATTATATATCACAAATTCGGTACAAGAGGAAGTTGGATTGCGTGGTGCAGAAATGATAACTCAGCGATTAAAGCCAAACATTGCTATTGTGACCGATGTATGTCATGATACAACCACCCCTATGATCAATAAAAAACAAGAGGGTTCAACAAAAATAGGCGACGGTCCCGTAATTTCTTATGCTCCGGCGGTTCATAACTTAATTCGAGAAAAAATTGTTGGAACTGCAGAAAAAAACAACATCCCGTTTCAGCGATTAGCTTCTTCAAGGGTAACAGGAACCGATACTGATGCATTTGCATACAGTAACGGCGGAATTCCTTCTGCTTTAATCTCACTCCCTTTACGTTATATGCATACAACTGTAGAGATGGTTCAAAAGGAAGATGTAGAAAATGTAATTCGTTTGATATACGAAACATTACTAACGATTAACCCTGAGGACTCTTTAAGTTATTTTGATTAGGCGTTTTTAATCAATGCTTTATTAATTCGCTTAATAATAGCAGGGCCTTCATATATAAAGCCGGTATAAAGCTGAACCAAGCTTGCGCCGGCTTTTAGTTTTTCTAAAGCGTCCTCTGCGGTATGAATACCTCCTACTCCAATGATTGGAAAAGAGCCTTTGCTTTTCTCATTTAAAAAACGAATAACTTCTGTACTTCTATCTCTCAAGGGTTTTCCGCTTAATCCACCCGCCTGATCTGAAAGCTTTTTGGGAGCCTTTAGATCAGCTCTACTTAGCGTAGTGTTTGTTGCAATCACCCCATCAATTTTTACTTCCTCCATAATACTAACAATATCTAGCAGCTGTTCGTCAGATAAGTCAGGAGCTATTTTAAGTAAAATAGGCTTGGGCTTGCTTTTTTGATCGTTTCTCTTTTTCAAAACATTCAATAAATGTGTTAAAGGCTCTTTATCTTGAAGTGCTCTTAGATTAGGAGTGTTTGGAGAGCTCACATTAACAACAAAATAGTCTACATAATTAAATAATGCTTCAAAACAATAAATATAATCGTCTATAGCATTTTCGTTGGGAGTTATCTTATTCTTACCAATGTTACCTCCTATGAGAACATTTGAGTTTTTCTTTAATCGCTTAACGGCAGCATCAACCCCTTCGTTATTGAAACCCATTCTATTTATAATGGCGTGATCTTCTTTTAAACGGAACAAACGTTTCTTTGGATTTCCTTCTTGACCTTTTGGTGTTAAGGTCCCTATTTCAATAAAACCAAATCCAAAGTTCGAAAGTTCATTATAAAGCTTTGCATCTTTATCAAAACCAGCAGCTAGACCAACAGGATTTTTAAATGTCAAACCAAAAACAGAACGCTCCAAAGTAGGATGTTCAACACAATACATTTTACGTATCAAAAAGGAGACTCCAGGAATCTTAGAGCTCCACCGAATCATCGTAAAAGAAAAATGATGAATTTTTTCTGGATCAAAAAGAAAAAGAATTTTTTTAATAATACTTTGATACATGTAGTTTGATTTTATACAAAAATAAAAAAACCAACTCGATAAGAGTTGGTTTTAATTGTAATATAATAAAATTGGAATTTTTGATGTTAAGCATTCAGCTTAGCGCTCATTTCCAAAGAAATTGAAGAACGCTCCATTTTGATTTTACCTGCCAGTGTTTCAACAACACAAGTGTTGTCTTTATCATTTAACTCAGCAATTTTACCATGAATACCGCTTTTGGTGATCACACGATCTCCTTTTTGAAGATCATTCATAAATGCTTTTTCTTTTTTTTGTCTTCTTTGCTGTGGTAAAATAATAAAGAAAACAAAGATTACGAGCATCAATAATAAAAAAGGTACCTGACTAGAAAATCCTTCCATTGAAGTTATATATTAATTAGTTTGTTGTAATCGTGCAGCTTGAGCAGCATCACGTTGTTGTTGTTTAACTGGGTCTGCTGTAACCATTGCTTTAATTCGAATAGTTTCTCTTCCTGTACCTGTATTTGTTGTTAGAGTAACTGTTTTTTGCTGCAAATTAGGCTTATTACTTGAGTCAAAGCTAACACGAATTTCTCCAGTTGCTCCAGGAGCAATAGGTAAATTCTTAGGATATTCTGGAACTGTACATCCACAACTTCCTCTTGCATCTGATATAATAAGTTCTGATTTACCCGTATTAGTAAACGTGAAGATAGTTTCGACACGATCACCTTCTGTAATAACTCCAAAATCATGGATTCCTTTGTCAAAAGAGAGAACTGCTAAGTCTGAAACAGCTTTAGATGCAGTAGCTTGTGCAGCCGAAGTCTCGGGTGCAGCTTTCTTTGTTTCGGTATCACCACAAGAAACTAGAGTGAATGATACAATTGCTAAAATTGGTAATAAAAGTTTTTTCATAATATTTTTTAGTTCATTAGATTCCAAAATTAAGGAAAAAATTACAATAATCCTCTACCTTGTTTATTCATACGGTTAGATTTCTCATACTCTTTTACAAGACTGTCCAAAACTCCGTTAATAAATAAATTGCTTTTAGGAGTAGAATATTCTTTAGCAATTTCCAAATATTCGTTTAGGGTTACCTTTGGAGGAATGTTTGAAAAGTAAAAAAGTTCAGCAATTGCCAACTTTATTAGGATTGCATCGAGGTTAGCAATTCGCTCAGAATCCCAGTTAGGCGTTTTGCCATCTAATTCCTTTTGCAACTCTTCCTCATTTACTATTGCTTTTTCGAATAATTCAATTCCAAATTTCACATCTTCAATACTTTCATTGTGATCTGGAAATTCTAAAGAGCTTTCAGAATTCAAATCAAGTCTTTTAAGTTGTTTTAACAAAAAGGTGTTAACTAAAGGTAAATCATCAATCCAAGTCATGTTCAAATCTTCGAAATAATGATATAAAGAATCATCTGGAGCAATGATGTTTTTAAAAATGGAAACTACAAAACGAATGTCTTCTTCATCAGAAGGAGATTCAATTTTATTATACGTTTCAAAAACCTCACTTGTCAATATAGAAGTGTATATTTTTTTTATATAGTCAAACTCTAACTCCCAATGATTAAGTTTTTTGTTAGAAATAAACTGGGTTAGCTTTTTGTTGTTCGAAATGAACAACAAGCTTTTATTATTAGCAATAGCCTGATGCAATTCTGCAAATGAGTCTTTGATTCTTACTCGTGTCCTATTAATTTCGTGTTGATTTGCTGCATGTTTCTGAAGTTGTTTGAAGAAAGCAAGCTTAATTAAATACAAATCAAAAACACCTGTTAAACTGTTTTTGATGAACTTAACTTCCTCAGATAAAGAATTTTGGTTTCCATTCGAAAGCGCATAAACCGATTGCATAATTTTAATTCGAATGTGTCTTCTTGTTAACATGTATAAGAACTTTTGTTTCGGCTACAAAAATAGTGTTTTGAAAAGTACTGCACCTAACTTCTATTAATTTTTTGCAAATTAATTTTACTTTTTTCTAGCCTAGCATTTACGTACCTTTGAACATCTTAAAAGTTTATGAAAGAATTAAAATACCTCAATAAATACCTATATAAATATCGTGTTCGACTCCTCTTTGGCGTTCTCATAACGATTATAGCTCGAGTTTTTTCGCTTTTCGCACCACGTTTAATAGGTAATTCCCTTACTGCTGTGGAGCGCTTTATAAAATCAGAGACTACACCAATTGAAGTAATTAAAGAAGAACTTTTTTGGAATATTGTGATCATTATTTCTGCAGCAATAGTATCAGGGTTTTTTACTTTTCTAATGCGACAAACCATCATTAATGTTTCTAGATATATTGAGTTTGACTTAAAGAATGAAATCTTTGAGCAATATCAAAAATTGAGTTTGAGTTTTTATAAAAACAATCGAACTGGTGACTTAATGAATCGAATTAGTGAAGACGTAGGAAAAGTGCGCATGTATTTTGGTCCAGCTATAATGTATAGCATTAATACGGTGTCACTATTTGTTATTGTGATTTCTTATATGGTTAGTATCGCTCCTGTTTTAACTGTTTATACGCTTTTACCTTTACCTATTCTATCGGTTACTATTTATAAATTAAGTAAGGCAATTAATATAAGGAGTACTGCGGTACAAGAAATTCTTTCAGATTTATCAACTTTTACTCAAGAATCTTTTAGCGGAATTGCGGTAATTAAATCTTATGCCATTCAATCAAAAGTTAATAAAGACTTTAAAGAGTTAACCAATTTGAGTAAAGAGAAAAATGTAGATTTAGCTAAAATTCAGGCTTGGTTTTTCCCTCTAATGGTATTACTTATTGGATTCAGTAATCTTCTAGTTATTTTTATTGGAGGAAAACAATACATCGATGGTAGCTTAGAGATTGGTGTTTTAGCTGAATTCATTATTTATGTGAATATGCTTACATGGCCTGTAGCGACAGTAGGGTGGGTAACATCCATAATCCAACAAGCTGAAGCTTCTCAGAAAAGAATCAATGACTTTTTGAAAGAGGTTCCCAAAATAACCAGTGGAACGTTTGATGAGACAATTAAAATCGGAACCATCGAATTTAAAAATGTAAGTTTTACTTTTAAAGAAACTAAAATACAAGCAGCAAAGAACATCAATTTCAAACTGAAACCCGGGGAAACCATGGTTATTATTGGAAAAACTGGTTCTGGAAAATCTACAATTCTTGATTTAATTAGTAGACTATATGATGTAGATGAAGGGGAGATATTAATCGATGGAATTCCAATTCAAAACTATAACCTGGCAGCGCTTCGCTCTGAAATTGGGTATGTTCCACAAAATCCATTTTTATTTTCAGAAACTATAGAAAGTAACATTCGTTTTGGAAAATCTGATGCAAGTTTCGAAGAAATTGAAGCTGCAGCTAAAAGTAGTGCTGTTTCAGAAAATATTGAACGTTTCAAGGAGGGCTATAAAACTATATTAGGAGAACGTGGCGTAACCCTTTCGGGAGGGCAAATTCAAAGAATATCTATTGCCCGCGCACTAATAAAAGACCCTAAAATATTGTTATTTGATGATTGCCTATCTGCTGTAGATGCAGACACAGAAGAAGAAATCCTTAAAAACCTTAACGTAAGTTCTAAAGAAAAAACAACACTCATTGTTAGCCACAGAATATCATCAGTAAAAGAAGCTGATTGTATTATTGTTATTGAACAAGGCGAGATTATTGAACAGGGGACACATTCTGATCTCATTAAGGAAGATGGGTTTTACAATAGATTATATCTTAAACAAAACACGGAAAGACATCAATAATTTTTTTTTGTTTAATATTTTCGCCATTTTTACAGTTATTAAAAGGCTTTTGTTAAACATAATAAAATGGGGATGGAAATCAAGCAAGAAGAAATATTTTCAAAAATACTGCGAGCAGGAAGAAGAACTTACTTCTTTGATGTTAGAGAAACCAAAGCTTCTGATTATTATTTAACTATAACGGAGAGTAAAAAGTTCACCAATGACGACGGTACTTTTTTTTACAAAAAACACAAGATATATCTTTATAAAGAAGATTTTTCTGAGTTTCATAGCATATTAGGAGAGATGATAGACTTTGTAATAAAACAAAGGGTGAGGAGGTCATTAGCGATCGCCATCAAAAAGACTTTAAACCGGAGGAATCTAAAGATGTTGTTTCGAATGAATCTAAAAGCTTTACTGATTTAAATTTTGAAGACATTTAGATTCAAGTTCCTAAGATGACTGCTAATTAGATATCACTATATTTTTTATATCTTTAAAATAAATATTTATTCTTTTTAAACTAGACACAATACTACCTGTGTTAAGATTTAATTATAATATAACATTATATTCATTTTTAAAAAAAACTATAGCTGTGAAAAAATTTATCTGTTTACTCGTTTTTTTAGCAACCAGCCTAACCGGTTTCGCTCAAACTACTGATGCTTCTTATTATCTTCCTGATGGTCATCAATACAATTCCGAAATACCAACACCTCAAAGCATTTTAGGCTTTAATGTTGGGGATTGGCATGTTAGTCATGACAAACTTTCAGAGTACATGCGAGTTTTAGCTAGTTCCTCTGATAGGATTTCAATAAAAAATAGAGGGAATACATACGAGGGACGCCCTTTGTTATTATTAACTATTACAAGTCCTGAAAATCATCAAAATATCGATGAAATCAAAAAACAACATATGCAGTTGTCCGAGCCCGAAGGACAAAATCTAGACCTCAGCTCAATGCCTGCTGTTGTTTATCAAGGTTTTTCTATACATGGGAATGAACCAAGCGGAGCAAATTCCGGATTAATGGTTGCCTACCACCTAGCAGCTTCAGAAGATGCAAGCGTTATAGAACTTCTTGAAGATGTTGTTATATTATTTGATCCCAGCTTTAACCCAGATGGGTTACAACGTTTTTCTCAATGGGCAAATACACACAAGAGTAACATCTTAAACCCTGACCCTAACGATCGAGAGTATAACGAAGCTTGGCCAAGGGGAAGAACAAATCACTACTGGTTTGACATGAATAGAGATTGGTTACCAGTTCAATTACCCGAATCTAAAGTGCGAATTAAAAGTTTCACAGAATGGTTACCAAACATACTTACCGATCATCACGAAATGGGAACAAATGCAACATTCTTTTTCCAGCCTGGAATTCAATCTCGAGTAAATCCATTGACTCCTAAAATGAACCAAACGCTCACCCGTGAAATAGGAGAATTTCATGCAGAAGCTTTAAATAAAATTGGCTCTCTTTATTATACAGAAGAGAGTTATGATGATTTCTATTACGGTAAAGGATCTACTTATCCAGATGTAAATGGAAGTATTGGAATTCTTTTTGAGCAAGCAAGTTCAAGAGGCCATATTCAAGAAAGTGATAATGGAATACTAACTTTTCCTTTTACAATTAGAAATCAATTTAATACTGCGCTTTCAACTCTTAAGGCAGCAAAAAACATGCGTGTTAAGTTGCTAGATTACCAAAGAACTTTTTATAGTGACGCATTACGAGAGGCTAAGCAGAGTAAGCAAAAATCAATTGTATTTGGAAATGCTAAAGATCCTGCTACTTCCTATCGCTTAGCTGAAATATTAAAGCGGCACCAAATTAAAGTGCATACTCTAAATAAAAACACTACCATAAAGGGCAAAAAATATGCAAAAGAGGCAAGTTATGTTGTCCCTTTAAATCAAAAGAAAAACAAGCTAGTTCATGCAATGTTTGACACTCAAACTAAATTTCAGGACAGCTTATTTTATGACATTTCTGCTTGGACCTTTCCCCTAGCATTTAACTTAAATTATTCTTTTGAAAAATCGGTTGACCTTGCAGGATCTGAAATTGAAGTTCTAGACCAACCTAAAGATGACCTTATTAAAGAATCTTCATATGCATATCTTCTCGAGGGACATGGTTATTATACTCCGAAATTTCTGTACCAACTATTGGATGCAGGAGTTCGGGTTAAAGTAGGATTAAAACCTTTCTCAATCGAAAGCAATTCTTATGACTATGGAAGTTTAATGATTCCTGTTGCGAATCAAAATATGGATTCAAAAGCGCTTTATGGACTAATCAAAAACGCTTCCTCTGAATTAATGTTAGAAATAAAATCGGTAAGCACCGGTTTAACTGAAGGAATTGATTTGGGATCTAATAACTTTAAAACTATCAAAAAACCTAAAGTTGCAGTTTTGATAGGCGATGGAACAAGAAGCTATGATGCCGGAGAAATATGGCACTTAATGGATACTCAGTATGAAATTCCAATAACCAAAATTGATATACGTCAACTTAGTCGAGTTGATTTAAGTCGCTATACACACTTTATCATTCCTAGCTACAGCGGAGATTTATTAAACTCCAGTAAAGATAAAATCGAAAACTGGATAAAAGCTGGTGGTTCTTTAGTTGCTTACAGAGATGCAATTAAATGGGTGAGCGAAAATAAATTAGCTGCTGTTGATTTTAAATCATTTAAAAGAGAAGCTTCTGATGTTGCTTTTGACCAAAGAGGAAATTATAAAGGGGCTCAAAATATTGGTGGGGCTATTTTCAATACTGATATTGACAGAAGTCATCCAATTAACTTTGGTATTGAGCAAAGCACCTTACCTATTTTCAGAAACTCGAGAATTTTCATGGAAGCTGATAAGCAGAGTTATAACAACCCTATTCGTTATACAGAAAATCCATTATTAAGTGGTTATATATCCAAAGAACAACTGAGCCTATTAAAAGGTAGTGTTCCATTTAAGCACGTCAGAAAAGGAAGAGGAAATATTCTTCTTTTAACAGATAACACAAACTTTAGAGCATTCTGGTATGGAACTAATAAAGTGTTTGCTAACACCTTGTTTTATTCTAACTTCATGAGATAACTAAAAATACAGTAAAACAAAACCCCCAAGGATAATAACTCTTTGGGGGTTTTTTATTAACCTAAAAAAACATTTATTTTTTACTTTTAAATATATCATCTAAAATCCAAGCCGGTCCAATCATTAAGAATTTAATATCATCTAAAAATGAAGGCTTTTTACCCTCAATTTTATGTCCATAAAACTGAATAATCCAAGCGATTACAAAAATGACTACTGAGGCTTTCCATAATTCAACAAATCCACTCATTTGAAAATTCCCAAGGATGCATAGAATTGAAAATCCTAAAATCAAAAAAGTCATTTTTAAAGATAATCGAATGTAAAAAAGCAAAACTGGTATTAAAGCCACTACTCCCCAATTGGCATATAAATAATCTGAAATTCCTGTTAAATCTTTAATTAAATTAGATGGAATTGACATTAATAATCCAATTACCGAAAAGAAGATCGCTGGTACACAAAAATAATGAATTATCTTATTGGTTTTGTTTTGATGACTTTCCGCATATTTATCAAGCAGTTGTTGTAATGTTTGCATGGTTTGAAATTTTTAATGAAATTACATATAATTTGTTTAAAAAAAAACATGGCACTTACACCTTCAAAAATGTTTCCGCTTTATACAGTTGCTCCAGAATTTAATTTACTGGATGTTAACCTGCATCAGGAAAGTAGTCTGCAAGAGCTTAGAGGTGAAAAAGGAACACTGATTGTTTTTATGTGTAACCACTGCCCCTTTGTGATACACCTTTTATCACACTTTACTAAGCTTGCACTTGAGCTCAAACCAAAGGGAATTTCAACTATTGCTATATCAAGTAACGATATAGACAATTATCCGATGGACAATCCGGATCACATGATTGAGCTATCAAAAGAATATGATTTTTCATTTCCTTACTTATACGACCCAACTCAAAAAATAGCCAAGGCATATGATGCGGCTTGTACTCCAGACTTTTACCTTTTTAATGACCAAAATAAGTTAATGTATAGAGGTCGATATGACACATCAAGACCTCAACTGGGGACACCCATTACTGGTGAAGATTTAAGAAATGCTGCATTAAACCTAGTCAACAAAAAACCCATATCCGAAAATCAGTTTCCGAGTATGGGTTGTAATATTAAATGGAAATAGTTCTTACTTAAAGTCTACGAGTTCAACTTCAAACTTTAAAGTTGCATCTGGAGGAATAACTCCTCCTGCACCAGCAGAACCATATCCTAAATCCGAAGGGATAATAAAAGTAGCCTTTGCTCCTTTAGACAACAATGCGATTCCTTCGTCCCATCCTTTAATTACCTGACCTTCCCCTAAAGTAAAATCAATTGGTGCGTTTCTTTTGTATGAGGAATCAAAAACAGTTCCGTCTAACAAAATTCCTTCATAATGAACAGATACATTTTGTCCTTGAGAAGGTTTAGTACCAGTTCCAACTGTTTCTATTTTGTAGAACAGTCCCGAATCTGTTTTATCAAATCCTTCGGTAATACCAGCCAATGCCTCAGCCTTAGCTTTTTGTTGTTCAACTATATTTTTTAATCGATTCGTTTCAAAATTAGTGAATGCATTTGCAGCATCAAAAGCCTCTGCATCAGCGCCTACCCGAATAATCTCTAGAGAGTTAATGGTGTCGTTTTGAGCTATTGCATCTACAACATCTTGTCCTTCTTCAACAAAACCAAAAACAGTATGCTTCCCGTCTAACCAAGGAGTTGGTATATGAGTAATAAAAAACTGGCTCCCATTTGTACCTGGACCTGCATTAGCCATAGATAAAACACCTGGCTTATCGTGTTTTAAATCAGAATGAAATTCATCATTGAATTGATATCCTGGGCCTCCAGTTCCTGATCCTTGAGGACAACCACCTTGAACCATAAAATCCTCGATGACCCTATGAAATTTTAAACCATTGTAATATGGTGTACCTTCTTCCTTAACCTCATTTTTAATAGTTCCTTCTGCAAGACCTACAAAGTTTCCAACTGTTCCTGGAGTTTCGGCAAAAGTTAATGATAGTAAAATAGCTCCTTTAGGAGTAGAAAATTTAGCGTAAAGACCGTCTTTCATTTGTGTTATATTGTTTGTTTTCGAGCCACAAAGATAAAGAAGTGTATTTGAGTAATTCGATAAAAAAGAAAGAAATTAATTTGCTACTTCACTCATGAACTTAATTCGAAAAAGTCTAATATCTTCTTCTTCGTAATCTCCTTCGAACTCTTCAAGAGCGAGTGATATATCATCGGACGTAGCATCCATAAAATAGTCATTCAATTCCTCTTGTTGATCTTCATCAAGAATTTCATCTATCCAATAACTTATATTAAGTTTTGTGCCCGAGAAAACAATTGTTTCCATTTCTTCAACAAACTTAATCATGCTCATTCCTTTAGCAGCTGCAATATCGTCAAGCGGTAATTTTCGATCCACGTTTTGAATCATATATAATTTAAGGGCTGAATTGGCTCCTGTGCTTTTAACAATCAAATCATCAGGTCTGAGAATGTCATTTTCTTCAACATGTTCTTTAATTGATATTAGAAACTGCTTTCCATATTTGACTGCTTTCCCTTCTCCTACACCATTAATGTTTTTAAGTTCTTCAAGGGATATTGGATACTTATAAGCCATCTCCTTTAAAGAATTCTCCTGAAAAACTGTATAAGGCGGAACTCCTGCCTTATCTGCAACAATTTTTCTTAAGCCTTTAAGCAGATTGAGGAGTTTTTCGTCTGCTTCTGCTTCTTTTTTAATTGGTGTTGAGGAATTTCTATATGATGCAAAATCATGATCTTCTGTCATCAAAAAAGAATAGGGATTTTCATTAAATTCCTTACCCTTCTCAGCTACCTTAACAACCCCGTAGGTTTCTATTTCTTTGGAGATAAATTTAGCAACAATAGCCTGCCTAATTAATGCCATCCAGAAAGAAGCGCGCTTATTTTTACCTTTACCAAACACCTCTAATTCTGGTGTTTTATGACTGTTAATTATTGCATTTGATTCTCCTAAAAGGGTTTTTACAATCTCTTTAGATTTAAATTGTTCTCTTGTTTGTTTGATGGTTTCGATGACCAACCTCAACTGGTCTTGAGCTTCTATTCTTTTTTTAGGGAAACGCATATTATCATCCATATCCCCTCCTAAACCTGTTTCATTATCGAATTCTTCTCCGAAGTAATGAAGAATAAATTTTCTTCGTGATATTGATGTTTCAGCAAAAGCTACCATTTCATTTAAAAGAGCATAACCAGTTTCTTGTTCCGCAACTGGTTTCCCAGCCATAAATTTTTCGAGCTTTTCTATGTCTTTATGAGAGTAATAAGCTAAACAATGACCTTCTCCACCATCACGCCCTGCTCTTCCAGTTTCTTGGTAATAGCTTTCAATACTTTTAGGTATATCGTGATGAATCACAAAACGAACGTCGGGTTTATCAATCCCCATTCCAAAAGCTATGGTAGCAACAACTACGTCACAATCTTCTTTTAGAAACATATCCTGATTCTTCACTCTGGTTTTATTATCTAAACCTGCATGATAAGGGATTGCTTTAATACTATTTACCTGAAGTGTTTGCGCAAGTTGCTCGACCTTTTTTCTAGAGAGGCAATAAATAATTCCTGATTTGCCTTCGTTCTGTTTAACGAAACGAATGATGCCAGATTCGATTTGATCTGTTTTTGGTTGAACCTCATAATAGAGGTTTGGTCTGTTAAAGGATGCTTTAAAAAGTTTAGCATTGGGCACTTTAAGGTTTTTAAGAATATCTTCCTGAACTTTAGGTGTGGCTGTTGCCGTAAGGGCAATAATTGGAAGGTCTTTTTCTATTTTTTCAAGCATTATCCTCAAATTCCTATATTCAGGTCTAAAGTCATGTCCCCATTCAGATATACAATGTGCTTCGTCTATAGCGAGAAAAGACAAATCAACTGTTTTTAGAAATGATAGAGTATCTTCTTTTACTAGCGATTCAGGAGCAATATATAGCAGCTTAGTTACGCCGTCAACAATATCTTGCTTTACTTGTTGAATTGCTGTTTTAGTAAGCGATGAGTTCAAAACATGAGCAATTCCCTCTGCGGAAGAAATTCCGCGAATTGCATCAACTTGATTTTTCATTAAGGCAATCAATGGTGAGACAACAATTGCTGTTCCTCTAGAAATTAATGCAGGTAGTTGATAACAAAGTGACTTTCCTCCTCCGGTAGGCATGATAACAAAAGAATCCTTACCTTCCATGAGGTTTTCAATAACGGGTTCTTGCAAGCCTTTAAAGTTAGAAAAGCCGAAATGTTTTTTAAGTTCTTTTTGAAGTGGAGTATGCGACATTTAATTACCTCTTTGAATCAAAATTATTTTACATTTGTATCAATAAATATAACACTTACTTAATTAACTTAATATAATAAATCAAACTATTGTTAAATAAAGAGCACATTTTAGAAAATGCAAAAACAACTCTTGAACTTGAATCAAAAGCAATTCATGATTTAATAGCAACACTTGACGATCAATTTGTTTCTACTGTAGAACATTTATCAAATTTTGAAGGCAGGGTTATTATAACTGGAATTGGAAAAAGTGCTGTTATTGCAATGAAAATAGTAGCAACATTAAATTCAACAGGTACTGCTGCTGTATTTATGCATGCTGCTGATGCCATTCACGGAGATTTAGGAATCATACAAAAAAAGGATGCTGTAATATGTATTTCTAAAAGTGGAAATTCACCAGAAATTCAGGCTTTAATTCCTTTCATTAAAAAACGTGGTAATTTAGTAATTGCCTTTACTGCAAATTTGGACTCGTACCTTGCAAAAACAGCAGACAAAGTAATCAGTACTTATGTCGAAAAAGAGGCTTGCCCAAATAATTTAGCTCCAACAACAAGTACAACAGTTCAGCTTGCCGTTGGGGATGCACTTGCTGTTTGTTTGTTGAAATTAAAAAAATTCAATGCAGAAGATTTTGCCCAACATCATCCAGGTGGTGCTCTTGGTAAAAAACTATATCTAACCGTTGGTGAATTAGCAAAGAAGCACGAACGACCAGCTGTTGATCTTCATACTCCAGTAAAACTTGTAATTTCAGAAATCAGCAAAAAAAGACTGGGTGCTACTGCTGTTCTAGAAAACAATAAAATAGTTGGAATAATAACCGATGGCGACGTTAGAAGAATGCTTGAAAAGCATGATAACATAGGAGACTTGACGGCAATAGACATCATGTCATCCAAACCAATTGTAGTTGATCCAGAACTTCTAGCATATGATGTAATGGCTACACTTAAAACCAAAGGAATCGGACAGCTTATTGTTCAGGATCTTTCTGGAACTTATATTGGAATGATTCATATCTTAGATCTAATTAAAGAAGGAATTGAATAATGGCTGATGAATCTAATGAAATGTCTTTTTTAGACCATCTTGAAGAATTAAGATGGCATTTAATCCGATCTACTTTAGCCATAGTCATTGTGGCTACTGCTGCATTTATAGCAAAAGATTTTATTTTTGACACCCTTCTTTTTGGGCCAAAAAAAACTGACTTCTTCACTTACCGTTTGTTCTGTGAACTGTCTCAGACTTTGGGACAAGGAAACAGTCTGTGTATTGAAGAAATGCCTTTTAGAATTCAAAGTAGAACCATGTCTGGTCAATTTTCTGCTCACTTATGGACTTCAATAACTGCAGGATTTATAATCGCATTCCCCTATATACTATATGAATTCTGGAAATTCATTAGCCCAGGTCTAAATCTTAATGAACGAAAAAATGCAAGAGGTTTTATTTTAGTTGCTTCTTTATTGTTTTTTATGGGTGTGTTTTTTGGATATTATATAGTTACCCCTCTTTCAATTAACTTTTTAGGAAACTACACCGTAAGTTCTGAAGTGTTTAACGATTTTGATTTAAGCAGTTACATAAGCCTTTTAAGGGCATCGGTTCTTTCTTCTGGACTTATATTTGAACTACCCATTTTAATTTATTTTTTAACTAAAATCGGATTGGTAACCCCCGAATTCCTTAGGACAAACAGAAAGTTTGCGATTGTTATTGTGTTGATTTTATCTGCGGTAATTACTCCTCCAGATATTGCCAGTCAAGTAATTGTTACCATTCCTATATTGATTTTATATGAGATAAGTATTTTTATTTCTAAAGTAGTATATAAACGTCAACAAAAAGAACTTCAAAATGTCTGATATTGTAGATGACTTCAATTCCTATCGTTCTAAAATGAATGATAAAATTTTAAATGAAAAATCTAAAGTTTTAAACAGGATTTTTAATTTGGATTCAAATGCATTCAAACCAGGAGCATTAGATCGAAAAACAAAAGAATTGTTAGGGCTTGTAGCTTCAACTGTTCTTCGTTGTGATGATTGTGTACAATATCATCTTGAGCAATGTCATAAAGAAAACATTTCTAAAACTGAAGTAATGGAAAGTTTAGAAATAGCTACTTTGGTTGGCGGAACAATAGTAATACCTCATCTTAGAAGAGCTTTTGAATATTGGGAAGCACTAGAAAACAAGAAATAATTATGCAGTTAAGAGCAGAAAAAATTGTAAAATCATACAAAGGACGAAAGGTTGTAAAAGGAATTTCAATTGAAGTTAATCAAGGGGAAATAGTTGGTTTATTGGGTCCAAATGGAGCGGGTAAAACTACCTCTTTTTACATGATTGTAGGCTTAGTAAAGCCCAATGAAGGATCGATTTATCTTGATGATAAAGACATAACGACTTATCCGATGTATCAGCGTGCTCAAAACGGAATTGGTTATCTAGCCCAAGAAGCCTCCGTGTTTAGAAAACTAAGCGTAGAAGACAACATTCTTAGCGTATTGCAATTAACTTCTTTAAGCAAAAAGCAACAAAAAGAAAAGATGGAATCTCTTTTGGAAGAATTTGGATTAACCCATATCCGAAAAAACCGAGGTGATTTATTATCAGGTGGAGAACGAAGACGAACAGAAATTGCAAGAGCACTTGCAACAGACCCTAAGTTTGTTTTACTCGACGAACCCTTTGCGGGAGTTGACCCAGTAGCAGTAGAAGATATTCAGCGAATTATAGCACATCTTAAGGATAAGAATATCGGCATCCTTATAACCGATCATAATGTTCAAGAAACGCTAGCCATAACAGACAAAACCTATTTGATGTTTGAAGGTGGTATTTTGAAAGCTGGGGTACCTGAAGAATTAGCAGCAGATCCGATGGTAAGAAAAGTTTATCTAGGTCAAAATTTTGAGTTGAGAAAAACTAAGCTAGAGTTTTAAAGTCCAAGTACATTTTTTAAAAGACTCAACACTATGTAGGACATTATTATTCCAACAAAAGCAGCTAGTCCTAAAAAATAAAACATCGGAATTGCTAATAATGGGATAAGAATCAAAAAGATCATTCCCCAAACATTAGATTTATCAAATTCCTTGAGAGCAATCATTTTCCAATGAATATTCATAAAGAAAACAGACAATATCGCTATAATGATTAATGCAACGGGGGTTAAAAGAAAAGCTTTAAGATCGGTCAACAAAGGATGCTGAACAAATAAAGGAAGTGCTCCAATAAACAAGGCATTGGCAGGAGTGGGTAATCCTCTAAAAAAAGAAACTTTTTCAGTTATTAAATTAAATTTCGCTAATCTAAAAGCAGCTCCTAAAGTAATTATAAATCCTACTAGAGCAATAGGTACAATAGTGAAAATCAACTTATACTCTTTGTACTCTAAAGAAAAATTGGTACTGTGAATACCTGAAATAACAAACATTTGATACATTATCACTCCTGGAACTAGACCGCTGGTTACCATATCTGCAAGAGAATCGAGCTGAACTCCAAGTTGACTTTCCACGTGTAAAAGCCTTGCTAAAAAACCATCAAAAAAATCACAAATAACCCCAAGAATTATAGCAATTAAAGCTGCTTCAAAAAAGTGAGAAAATGCTAAAAAGATTGCGACACATCCAAAAAACAAATTAAGAAGGGTGAAAATGTGCGGGATGCTTTTTTTAATCATAATTGATAATATTATACTAAAATAATAGTTTTATTTTTAGATTAATCTATCCTCAACATATAATTTTAAAATTTAATTATTCTATTTTAGATTCAGGAATAAAAAAAACCACCGAAAGCGATTTGGAATTAAAAACTAAAAATTAACTTTCGGAAAATTAATATTTTGAAGCAAAACTACATACTTGTTTTACTTACCGGAGTTTTATTAAGTTTAGGATGGCCAACTTATGGATCCCCTATCTTTCTATTCATTGCCTTAGTTCCTTTATTCGATTTTGTTCATCAGGTAAAAAACTCTTCTATAAAAAATAAATATACAACTGTTTTTGGATGCTCTTATTTAGCATTTTTGATTTGGAATATTTGTACAACTTGGTGGATATTTAATTCTTCTGCTTTTGGTGGAGCTTTTGCAATAATTTGTAACAGTAGTTTTTACGCAATTTTAATAACTCTTTATCATTGGGCATTAAGTAGGTTTTCTAAAACGGGAGCTTCCGTGTTTTTAATAGCCGCTTGGATATCTTTTGAAAAATTTCACCTAATCTGGGACTTTTCCTGGCCATGGCTAAATTTAGGAAATGCTTTTTCTGAATACATCTACTGGATTCAATGGTATGAATACACAGGAGTTTTTGGAGGAACACTTTGGGTTTTGGTTCTTAATTTCTTTTTTCTTTTTCAATATCAAAAATATAAAGAAAGTAAATCAATAAAAAGTCTATTAGAAAATTCCATTCCAGGGTTACTGGGTATTGCACTTCCCATTGCTTTTTCTTTATTTATTTTTGCAAATCAAGATGCTCCACGAAAGTATACTGAAGTTATTGTTATTCAACCTAACATAGACCCCTACAATGAAAAATATCAACTAACTAATGATGACTTTCGAAACACACTTATTGATCTTTCATCAAAAAAAATAAGTTCCAAAACATCCTATTTGATTACTCCCGAAACATTTTTTTCACAAGGGGCTGGTTTTGATATTGATACCTTTGAAAATTCTCAATTTAATAACTCCTTAAGAAATTATGTTAGTTCATTTGAGAACTTAACTCTCCTAGCGGGAACTCAATTCTATAAAATTCATCGGAGTGAAAAAGAGCCAACCAAAACCGCAAATAAAATTCGTGATGGTTTTTGGGTTGACTACTATAACTCCGCAATTCAAATTGATTCAAACCAAAAATCCCCTATCTACCATAAATCAAAACTGGTTGTTGGGGTGGAAAACATGCCTTACAAAAGTTTTTTCAAACCTTTACTTGGAGAATTTATGCTTAACTTAGGAGGTACAGTTTCTAGCAGGTCTACTCAAAAAGAACGTACTGTTTTCAAACATTCAACTCAAGGAACTTTAACAGCACCTATTATTTGTTACGAATCTATTTATGGAGAATTTGTTACCCAATACACACTTAATGGTGCTCAATTTTTCAGCATACTTACTAACGATGCTTGGTGGGGAAATACTCAAGGGCACAAACAACTTCTAAGTTATGCGCGACTTCGAGCAATTGAAAATAGACGTGCAATTGCTCGAAGTGCAAATACTGGAATTAGCGCTTTTATAGACGCTCAAGGAAAAATAACAAGCTCTCTAGCTTATAATGAAAAAGGAGCCTTAAAAGGCTCTGTAGGTCTCAATAGTGAGCTGACATTCTATGCGCAATATGGAGATTATATAGCACGAATATCAAACTTTACCTTTTTCTTACTTATTCTAGCTGCTTTTGGAAATGTTTTTCGAAGAAAGAAATGATACATCATTATTTAAAATATTGGTTTTTTAAAAGAAAAGCTACCACACAACATGGAGTACATTCCCCCTATTTATATGCACTTGTATGCTCGTGTTTTTATAATTCAAAGTTTAATAAAATAAGAGTAACTCCATGGTATTCATGGGATCAAGACATTATGGCTGCTTATTTTTTAGAACAGCTTATGCTATTTAACCAGCAGATTGGAGCTGAATTTAAAATTGAAAAAGATAAAATTATATATCAAAAAGATAAAAGTTTAAAGCAAAATATATCTGAAATTAAAGAAAGAAAAGAACCTCAGATTACTATGGTGGGGGATCTTCATAATCAGAGAAAAACATGGGAATCATTTGCTTCAACCTCTAAACATATAATTCTTGACTTATATTTTTTTGGTATTGTAATTCAAAGACCTCAACAAGGAGCTGAATTGATTTTTCTTAAAGTTTTCTAAGTGAACTCTTTAAAATCTACTAATTTTACATAATGGATGAAAGTGTTTCATATGTTATTGGACTAGTTGTAAGTTATTTTTTAATTAAAAAATTTTTGTTCAAGAAAAAAAAAGAAAAGAAACTGAGCTTTCGTAAACGCTATGACTTAAGAAAAAAGAAAAATGACAAAAATTAAAGTCTATACTAAAACTGGAGATAACGGAACAACTGGGCTATTCTCAGGTGAAAGAGTTCCAAAGCATCACATCCGAATCAAAGCATATGGAACTGTTGATGAACTAAACAGTTGGATTGGTATAATTAGAAGTCAAAAAATTAAGCAAGAACAAGCTAATGAACTCATTAAAATTCAGCATGACCTTATGTACATTGGGTCTGAGTTAGCAAATGATTCAGCTAACAACAAAACATCAGGAATCGATTTAATTGACAAAAAAGATGTAGAGACACTTGAGAACTGGATTGATCGAATGACAGAAGAACTGCCAACATTAAAGAATTTTGTTATCCCTGGCGGTCAATCAAGTGTTGCAAGCACACATCTTGCACGATGTGTTTGTAGAAGAGCAGAACGCATTATTACAGAGCTAAATCAAGACTCTAAAACAAATCCTGTCATCATTTTTTATATCAATAGACTTTCGGATTATTTATTCACATTATCGCGAAAATTTGCACTAGACTTCGAAATTGAAGAAATAAAGTGGACTCCCAAGCAAAAAAAGTAATTTTTACTTGTCAGTTAGCTATAAAAATTTATTTTTGCAAAAAACATATTCATGTACTGGACATTAGAACTAGCTTCCTACCTTAGTGATGCACCTTGGCCTGCATCGAAAGATGAATTAATTGATTTTTCAATTCGAACTGGAGCACCATTAGAGGTTGTAGAGAATTTACAATCAATGGAAGACGAAGGTGATGTATACGAATCCATTGAAGAAATATGGCCTGATTTTCCATCAGATGAAGATTATCTTTGGAATGAAGACGAATACTAAATAACTATCTTGATAAAGTCTCTTCGGAGGCTTTTTTTTTACTTAAATTTGATTGCTTAATTTAGAAGCCTTATGAGTATCTTAAATAAAATATTAAAAACTTTCGTCGGCGATAAGTCGAAAAAAGATATACGTGCCGTCCAATATCTTGTGGATCAAATTAACGAACATCAACTTGGGTTTGAAGCTATCTCAAACGATGAACTTAGAGAAAAAACTTCAATTTTTAAATCTAAGATTCAAGATTCTCGTATAGCAATTGATACCGAAATACGTGACTTAAACACTCAAATTAAAGAGATTACAGATATTGACCAAAGAGAAGATATTTATAATAGAGTTGATATTTTAGAAGCTGATGGTCTAAAAGTTACTGAAGACTGTTTGAATGAAATTTTACCTGAAGCTTTTGCAGTTGTTAAAGAAACAGCCCGACGCTTTGTTCACAATGAGCAGTTACGCGTAAAAGCTTCTCCAAAAGACAGAGAATTTGCTCAGGAAAAGAACTATGTGGTTCTAGAAGGCGATGATGCACTTTGGTCAAACAGTTGGGATGCAGCAGGAAAGCCAATTACTTGGGATATGATTCATTACGACGTTCAATTGATCGGAGGGATTACACTTCACCAAGGAAAGATAGCAGAAATGCAAACTGGAGAAGGAAAAACACTGGTAGCTACCCTACCCGTTTACTTAAATGCACTAACTGGTAAAGGAGTTCATCTAGTTACTGTAAATGATTATCTAGCAAAAAGAGATAGTGCCTGGATGGCTCCACTATTTGAGTTCCATGGTTTAACCCTAGATTGTATTGATCATCACCCATCCAATAGTGCAGCTAGAAGAAAAGCTTACTTAGCTGACATTACATACGGAACCAATAATGAATTTGGGTTTGACTATTTACGGGACAATATGTCACATACACCCGAAGATTTGGTTCAGCGAAAGCATCACTATGCAATCGTAGATGAAGTAGATTCAGTTTTAGTAGACGACGCAAGAACACCTTTAATTATTTCAGGCCCCGTTCCACAGGGAGATCTTCATGAGTTTGATCAATTAAAACCAAAAGTTGCGGACTTATTTAACAAACAAAAAACATTACTAGCCAGTGTACTTGTTGAAGCTAAAAAGAAAATCACTTCTGGAGACACTACAGATGGTGCAATTTTATTACTAAGAGCCTATCGAGGTTTACCAAAAAATAAAGCATTAATAAAGTTTTTGAGTGAAGAAGGAATTAAACAATTACTTCAAAAAACCGAAAACAACTACATGCAAGATAATAACAGAGAAATGCACATTATTGATGCTGAACTCTATTTTGTTATTGATGAAAAAAACAATCAAGTAGATCTAACCGAAAAAGGAGTAGAATATCTTTCAAAAAGTGTCCAAGAAGATAATTTTTTTATACTTCCGGATATTGGGATGGAAATAGCTAAAATTGAAAAATCAGGTATATCTCCTGAAAAAGAAACTGTTCAAAAAGAAATTCTTTTCAAAGACTTTGGAATTAAAAGTGAAAGGATCCATACCATGACCCAGCTCTTCAAAGCGTATACTCTTTTTGAAAAAGACACGGAATATGTAGTTATGGATAATAAGGTTATGATTGTCGATGAACAAACTGGAAGGATCATGGACGGAAGAAGGTATTCTGACGGTCTCCACCAAGCTATTGAAGCTAAGGAAGATGTGAAAATTGAAGCCGCTACCCAAACCTTTGCTACAGTGACCCTACAGAATTATTTCAGAATGTACAATAAACTTTCTGGTATGACTGGAACCGCAATTACAGAAGCAGGAGAATTTTGGGAAATTTATAAACTAGACGTTGTTGAAATACCTACCAACAGACCAATTGCTCGAGAAGATGACGACGATCTGATTTATAAAACTAAAAGAGAAAAATATAATGCAGTAATTGAAGAGGTTTCTAAACTTTCTGCAGCAGGTAGACCTGTTTTGATAGGTACTACTTCAGTTGAAATTTCAGAATTACTGAGCAAAATGCTTAATCTAAGAAAAGTTAAGCACAATGTACTAAATGCAAAACTTCATAAGAGGGAGGCCGATATTGTTGCTGAAGCAGGAAACCCTGGGATTGTAACAATTGCTACCAACATGGCAGGACGTGGAACAGACATTAAGTTATCAGATGAAGTGAAAGCCGCCGGTGGACTTGCAATTGTAGGTACTGAACGACATGACTCCAGAAGAGTAGATAGACAGTTAAGAGGAAGATCTGGAAGACAAGGAGATACAGGAAGCTCTCAGTTTTTTGTTTCTCTTGAAGACAACCTAATGCGCTTATTTGGTTCTGATCGTGTTGCTAAGGTAATGGACAAAATGGGACTTGAAGAAGGAGAGGTTATTCAACATTCTTTGATGACAAAATCTATTGAAAGAGCTCAAAAGAAAGTTGAAGAAAATAACTTTGGAATTCGAAAACGACTTTTGGAATACGATGATGTAATGAATGCCCAAAGAGAGGTTATTTATAAACGTAGGAAACATGCATTACAAGGAGACCGACTAAAAGTAGACATTGCAAATATGCTATTTGACGTGTGTGAAGATATTGTGATTAACAATAAACAAAATGATGACTTTAAAAACTTTGAGTTTGAAATTATCAGTAACTTTTCGATTTCAGCCCCTGTTTTAGAAGAAGAATTTTCTGCTTTAGAAGAACGAGCATTGACCGATAAACTTTATGATACAGTTTTCAATTACTACCAACAAAAAACTGAAATCAATGCAACCCTCACCTTCCCTGTAATTAAACAGGTTTTTGAAAATCCAAACAATAAATACGAAAAAATTGTAGTTCCTTTTACAGATGGTGAAAAAACATTAAAAGTTGTAACGCATCTAGAAACGGCCTATTTAACAAAAGGTAAAAACTTAATCGAAGATTTTGAACGCAACATCTCATTAGCAATAATTGATGAAACATGGAAAAATCATCTTCGTAAAATGGACGAACTTAAGCAATCAGTTCAGCTGGCAGTTCACGAGCAAAAAGATCCCTTATTAATCTACAAGTTTGAAGCTTTTGAATTATTTCAAGGAATGATGATACGTTTAAACAAAGAATTAATCTCATTTTTACTGAAAGGTTCTATCCCTTCAAACGAGGATAATTCAATTAAAGAAGCAAAAAGACCTAAGAAAAAAGACATTCTAAAGACCAGCAAAGATGATGTTTTAAATACAGAGGAATTAGCAGCAAAAAGAAGAGCTGTTGGATCTGAAGCCGGGCAACAAGCAAGACCAACTGTTGAGACCGTAGTTCGAAACCTCCCGAAAATAGGGCGTAACGATCGAGTAACAATCAAGAATGTTAAGACCGGAGAAAGCAAGATTTTAAAATATAAGCAAGCCGAACCACATATTTCTAGTGGTCAATGGGTGTTAATAGGAAAAAATTAATTTGTACTTTTAAAGTATATTTTATTTTATGGATCAATATGCAGCAATTCTTTTATGGGCCATACCTAGTTTTCTAGTACTTGTTATTATAGAAATAGTTTATGGTCATTTGACAAATAAACAAACCTATACTTTAATGGATACACTCGCGAGTCTTAGCTCCGGAATGACTAATACCCTTAAAGACTCTCTCAAACTTGTTGTTATATTAATATCCTATCCTTTTGTTTTAAAAAATTTAGCTGTACTTGAACTCGAAAGTTCTTTGAGTTTATACTTTGTAGCTTTTATATGCATTGATTTTGCTAGTTACTGGAATCATAGACTCAATCATAAAATTAATATATTTTGGAACCTACATATCATACATCACAGTAGTGAAGAATTTAATCTAGCGTGCGCACTAAGACAAAGTATTTCTTCGCTCATCGGGTTTGGAGCTTTGTTTTTAATTCCAGCAGCAGTATTAGGTGTTCCTCACCAAATAATAATCATTCTAGCTCCTTTGCATCTTTTTGGACAATTCTGGTATCATACCAGACATATAGGTAAACTCGGATGGCTAGAATACATATTAGTCACCCCATCACAACATAGAGTGCATCACGCCATTAATCCGATTTATATTGATAAAAATTTATCGGCAATATTTTGTATTTGGGATCGAATTTTTGGAACATTTCAAGAAGAATTAGATGAGGAACCTCCAGTATACGGAGTGCTTAAACCTGTTAACAGTTGGAATCCCATTTGGATTAATTTTCAACATGCATGGGCAATCACTACTGATGCTTGGTATGCTAAAAGCTGGATCGACAAACTTAGAGTTTGGTTCATGCCAACCGGATGGAGGCCTGCAGATGTAGCAGAACGCTTTCCTAGAAAGATTATAGAAAATGTTTATGATTTAAAAAAATACAACCCTCAATATACTTTATCTCAAAAAGCGATTGGTATTTTTCATTTCATCTCTGTGAATTTGATGCTGCTTTACTTTCTTTCAAATTTTTCAGAATTAAATGTACAGCCTAGAATATTCTTAGGCGTAATAATTTTTATAAGTATTTTTAGCTATACCTCTTTAATGGATTTGCTTTCTTGGGCAAATAAATTCCAAGCACTTTGGAGTTGTATTGGTCTCTTGATTATTTGGATCCCTAATACACAAGCCTATTTTGTTTCATTAAATTTTCTTCAAATTGGACTATCCTTGTACTTCACTATAAGTTTAATTTTAACCTATTGGACTATTCCTGATGCTTCATCCCAAACACAAAGTGTTTAGGCAATGGCAATTGACTATCTAATTCTTGGACCTGCTTATCCCTATCGAGGGGGTATTGCAGATACAAATCATGAATTTGCAAATGAATTAAAAAATCAGGGATTATCAGTGCAGGTTTGGACATTCACAAAACTTTACCCCAGCTTTTTATTTCCAGGTACATCACAACTAGATTCAGTAAAAAAAGAGTTTCCATTTCAAATCTTAAGAAAAATACATGCTTATAATCCTTTTGAATGGAGCGCATTGGCAAAAGAAATAAACACACTTAAACCTAAAAAAGTAGTATTCCGCTATTGGACTCCTATGCTGGCATTTGCCTGGGGAAGTATTGCAAGAAAATTAAAGCCCGAAATTAAGAAAATTGCTTTAATTGATAATTGGAATCCACATGAACCAAAACCATGGGATCGGTTTTTAAACCGCTATTTATCTAATTCAATGCATTGCTTAACAACTCTATCTGAAAATGTCTATTCTCAAATTATAAAAGAAGTAAACCTTCCCGTTAGCAAAGGATTTCACCCCATAAATAATAATTTACCCGTGCCTATTTCGAAAGAAGAAGCGCGAAAGAAACTAAATCTTGATAAAAACATTCCTCTTCTCTTGTTTTTTGGTTTGATTCGAAAATATAAGGGCTTAGATCTTCTAATCGATGCACTCGCTGATTCTTCCCTATTTAACTCCAAAGTAGAACTCTTAGTTGTAGGTGAATTTTATGATAAAATAGAACCCTATAGAATGCAGATAAAACGCTTAGGGCTGGAGTCTAGAATTCATATTGTAAACGAATTTGTGTCTTTTGAAATAGCCCGAGATTATTTTAGTGCTTCAGACATTGTAGTTCAACCCTATAGAACTGCAACACAAAGCGGCGTAACTCCCCTTGCCTATCAATATGAGGTACCATTGGTTACTACCGATTTAAAAGGTCTTAAAACGCCTATATTGAAAGATGGCACCGGAGCTATATGCTCTCAGACTCCTAAACTCATAGCGGCTGCGATTGAAAAACTTTTGATTTCCGAAAATCTTAATTTAGCCAAAAAAAATATTCGAAAAACTAAATCGAAATATAGTTGGCGTTCCTTTGTTGAAGAATGGATTGATTTTGTTAAAGTATAGGCTTGTGTATTTTAGTATATATAACTAAACTTAAATGTAGTTTAGTTATGGTAACTTGCAGAAAATAAAATCCCAAGACAAAGATAATACAACCTGAAATGCTATTGATTTATAAAATCATTCTGTTAATACATATAACATCAGGATCCATAGGATTATTAACTGGGACAATTAACATCATTAAAAAAAAAAGGGGGAAAGAGACACCGTCAAATAGGGAAACTGTTTCTCTTTTCCATGATCACTACAGGAGTTTCCTCTATTATATTAGCGCTTGTTAAGTCAAATACCTTTTTATTTATTGTAGGAATATTTACTATATATCTTGTAGGAACTGGAAGTCGCTATATGAATTTAAGAGTTTTAGGTAAAGGGCAAAAACCAAAATTTATAGATTGGTTTCTTTCTTTGGGAATGCTGTTAAGTGGAAGTTGTTTTGTTGCTTGGGGAATATATTTGATAACTAGTTCTACTACTTTTGGTTTAGTTCTGTTAATTTTTGGATTGATTGGATTAATTAATGTCAAAAATGATTTCAAAAATTACTCTGGTCGATACAAAAATAAAAACTATTGGATGCTGATTCACATAGGAAGAATGATTGGAGCCTACATTGCATCATTAACAGCATTTATCGTGGTAAATGCTAAATACTTCCTTATTGATATAGACCCTATTATACTTTGGCTAGGTCCCACATTAATTTTAACTCCATTTTTAGTATATTGGAGTAAGCCATTTAAAAAAAAGTATGTTGAAAATGAAATCAATATGTCAAAACTGTCAAAAGAAACTAACTTTGGATAGTAGTGACGTTATGATTTGTTCCTACGAATGTACCTATTGTAGAACTTGCGCAATTGAAGTTTTGAACAATTCATGTCCAAATTGCGGCGGTTGTTTTGAGAAAAGACCTGCTCGGGTTTCTCAATAAAACAATATTTATAATTTCACTTTACAATCACAAAATTATATTTCTATTTTTCATGATTTAATTACAATTCTGTGATTGTTTAGTTAAATAAATTACAACAAATTTCAAATAAAGTGTTAATTCTAAAACTAAGTTTAACAGTGCTATAAAAAGACATTGCATTAAAAGAGATTATCTTAGTTGAAATTTTTAGGTTATAAATTGATTCTATCTTTTTGTTACCTTTAATCCAATCAAAAAAAAACAAACGTTAAATAAAATCTATGAAAAGTACTCTAACTCTAATTAGCTTCCTCATTTTTCAGACCTGTTTATCAAGCGGATCTAAGCCAATAAATCGGAATGATTCCTTATGGAATCCACCAATAACAAATCAAAAAAAGTTAAAAAAAGCCTATTTCGCTGGGGGATGCTTTTGGTGTGTAGAAGCAATCTATGAAAGTGTTGAAGGCGTTCATGAAGTTTACTCAGGATATTCAGGAGGAGAAACAAAAAATCCAAATTATAATCAAATTGGCACTGGTAAAACAGGTCACGCAGAAGCTGTTGAAATCTTATATGACCCTAAAGTTGTTTCTTTTGGAACTTTAGTTCAAGTGTTTTTTGGATCCCACGACCCAACTACACCATTCAGGCAAGGTCCAGATCGAGGTTCTCAATACCGTTCAATTGCTTTTTATAGTAATGCTAGTGAAAGAGAAACGATCCAACAATACGTTGCACTATTAGTTGAAAAAGAAATTTTCTCTAAGGAAATTGTAACCGAAGTAAAGCCCTTAGAAAAATTCTATTACGCCGAAGAATATCATCAAGATTTTGAACGTTTAAACCCAAACAACCCTTATGTTAAAAATGTATCAATTCCACGTTTAAGAAAATTCCAAAAAGCGTATCCAGAATTATTAAAAAGCAACAAACATTAGTAGTGAAAGAAATAACCCTCTCTAACCGTTTTTTAAAAATAGTGGTTCTTCCCTATGGAGGTATCATTAAAGAATTATGGTATGATGGGATAAATGTAGTTTTGGGAAATGATGACTCTGAAAAATATTTAAAAAACCCTTGGTATTTAGGTGCTTGTATTGGACGATATGCAGGAAGGCTATCCTCAGGGTATACGATTAACAATGAGGCCTATTCTATAGATCATAAAGACGGAATTCAGCTTCATGGAGGGGCTAGTGGATGGGATAAGATAACCTGGAAAGTAGTCGATATATTTCATGGGAATAACCCACAAATCATATTAGAACATGAATGCTCTGAACAAAACGGAAGTGGTCACCCTGGGAATATAAAAACATCTATAAAATATTGTCTTCACGAAAGCTCCCTATTAATCGAATATAAAGCATCAACAAGTAAAACATGCCCTGTAAACATTACTAATCACAGCTATTTTAATTTAAGCGGAGCCCCAAATCTTGGGGATCACGAACTCTTGATAAATTCAACTAAAACCCTTGATTTAGATGATAGTCTTCTACCCACAGGTAAGTTTGTTGAAGTTTCTGGAACTGACTTTGATTTTAATAAAATGAAAGCTCTTGGATATTCGAGATATGACGATTGCTTTGTTCTTGATAATAATAATAATAATGATATAAATGCAAGCCTGAGGGCTTTAACCACTAAAATTCAGATGGATGTGGTTACAGATCAGCCAGGGATTGTTGTTTTTAATCCAAAAGAATTGAATGGAATTTCATTGGAAACACAAAAATTCTCAAACGCTCCAAACATTTCGCATTTCCCTAATACAATTTTACATCCAGGAGAAAAATACATTCAGAAAACAAAATACTCATTTTCAAATTTCAAAAGCAGTATTTGAGAAAATTCGAGCGTACAAATTAGAACTAATTTTATAAAAAACTAGTGCCCAAATAGTTCCAAAAACAGCTCCCGAAAGTATGTCTAATGGATAATGAACTCCGATATAGACCCTACTGTAGGCAACAAGTATTGCAATTAAAAAAAGAATGTATTTTAACTTCGGAAATCGAGTAGAAAACAGAGCAGAAAAAAAGGTTGCTAATGCAAAAGAATTAGAAGAGTGCCCTGAAAAGTAACTATACAAACCGCCACAGCCTTCTTTAACAATTCTCATAATACTTTGAATATCTGGATTATGACATGGTCTTAAACGTTCAAAACCATATTTAAACAGATTAGTAACTTGATCTGTAACTAAAATTAAAAAACCTACACTCAAAAGTAAAAACAAAGTAGATTTACCCCCTTTAAAACGATAAAACAAAAACAACAAACCAATATAAACAAAGAAGTTAGTTGCCTTATGAGTTATAAGAATCCATAATGGATCGAAAAAAGGGGTTCCCAATCCATTAAGAAAAAGGAATAAAGAGTTATCCCAGTCTAAAAGTTGATCGAGCATTACTCCAAAGATTCAATTTCTGAATCAAAAAAGGTTAAAGCTTGTTCGATAAGCTCCTCCGTTACTTTTCCAAGTTCGTCTTCATCCTCTTTACTAAACTCTTCAAACCATGAAATTTCATCATTAGAAACGTTTAAAAGAAAGCGAGGATACTCTGTGTGGAGTACAAAGATTTCGTCTTGTAGTGTTGAACTGTCCGCAATTAAGAATTTTGGTACTTCCATAATGATTTTATTTAGTTAAAATGAGCTTGTTTGTTTGGTGCTGAAAGCGTAAAAATAGTAAAATTGCTGAACAAGAAAGTCCTGTAAGCAAACCAATCCAAATTCCTGTTGCACCTAATGCAGTATAATAGGAAAGGTAGTAAGATCCTGGAAAGCCAACAATCCAATAAGAAATAAAAATTAATGTAGTTGGAACATTAACATCTTGTAGACCTCTTAAAGCTCCAAGAACTACCACTTGAAGTCCATCTGTTATTTGAAAAAAGCCTGAAACTACAAGTAATGATGCCGCTATTTTGATAACCTCAAGTGTGTCTGAAGAAGTTAGAGTCCCTTTATCTTCAAGATAAATCCATGGTAAATCGTTACTGAAAATTAAATAAAAGGCACAGAAAAAGATATCAATAATTACGATTAAAAAGAAAATTGAAAAAGCAATCCTTTTAAGTTCTTTATAATCCTTTTTACCAAATTGATTACCAACACGAATCATTGCTGTAGCGCTTAACCCCATTGCTACCATAAAGGTCATAGAGGACAAGTTTAGAGCTATTTGATTTGCTGCTTGTGCGTTGGTTCCTAAAATACCAGACATCCATACAGCAACAACAAAAAAAGCAACTTCAAAAAACATTTGAAGTGAAGATGGCAAGCCTAACTTAAGTATTTTCTTAATTAAAAAAACCTTGATTTGATGAAAATTTAAAGACAGTTTATACTTTTTAAATTGCTTGTGATATTTGATGTAAAACATGATGTAAATCAACATCATTACCCGAGCAATAAAAGTTCCAATTGCTGCTCCTTCTACTCCCATTTTAGGGAATCCAAAGTGTCCAAAAATTAATAAATAATTCAAAATCACATTGATTACATTAGCAAATAAGGTTGCATACATTGCGGGCCGTGTCAATGAGAGTCCATCAGAAAACTGTTTGAAAGCCTGAAATATAATCAATGGAACAAGAGAAGCAGCAACCCAATTAAGGTAAGGAAAAGCCAAAAGAACTACCTCTTTAGGTTGTCCCATATAAAACATTTGTGTTCGGGATAAATAAACTCCTAAAAACAAAATAACACCTAAAAATATACACAAAAAAACACCGTGCATAAACACTTCGGCTACTCTTTTTAAATCAGAACTACCATCTGCCTGAGCCACCAGAGGGGTTAGTGCTGTAGAAAAGCCAATCCCCAAAGACATCGCCATAAAAACAAAACTATTACCTAAGGATACAGATGCCAACTCAGTTGTCCCTAACTGACCTACCATGATATTGTCAATCAATTGAACTACGGTATGACCTAATAGACCTAGGATTACAGGAAAAGCAATGCTTAGGTTTTTTTTAAACTCTCTTGTATATAAATTCAATAGCTTATAAAATTAAAGGCCAAAATAATCAACCAGATAAACCAGTGATGCCATTGTTGCTGCTCCTAGTTCTAATTCTCTTTTATTAATTGCGTCAAAGGTATCACTCTCGGCATGATGATAATCAAAATAACGTTGAGAATCTGGTCTAAGACCCGCAAGAATATTAGCGTCGGTTTTCAAATGTCCTACATCAGCACCGCTTCCTCCTTTAACAAACATGTGAATCAAGTAGGGTTCAAAATAAGATCCCCAACTTTGAATTGTAGCTAACTTTTTCGGGGTAGTATCTATTGAAAAACCTCTTGGGCTAAAACCACCAGCATCAGATTCTAAAGCAAAAACATGATTCTCTTTCTTAGATTTAGATACGGAAGCATATTTAGTAGCTCCGCGCATTCCATTTTCTTCATTCATAAAAAGAACTACTCTCAAAGTTCTTTTAGGTTGGTAATTTATTTTTTTGAATAAACGCAATACTTCCATAGACTGAACTACTCCTGCCCCATCATCATGTGCTCCATCTCCAAGATCCCAGGAATCTAGATGACCTCCTACAACCATTATTTCATCTGGTTTTTCTGAACCTGTAATTTCACCTATTACATTATAAGACTGAACATCTGGTAAGTTTTTACAGTTTTGCTTTAAATAAAACCGAAGTTTAGGATTTAAAGAAATCATAGAACTCAATAACTCAGCACCATTGGTGCTAATAGCAGCTGCAGGTATGCGTTTTCTTAGAGGTAGTTTTCCATAACTCATAGACCCTGTGTGAGGATAATCATCAAGCCTTAAATTAACAGAACGTACAATTACAGCAACAGCTCCCATATTTGCCGCAACTTCTGCTCCGGAATATCGTTGATCTACACAACCAGAATACGATTCAAAAGTATTTATCAAATCTGCTTGCATTGGTCTATTGAAAAACACAATTTTTCCTGAAACATCACTTTTCTTTAAACTTTGGAGTTCTTCAAAATCATTAACTTCTATTACTTCAGCTCGAATACCCGTTAATGGTGTAGCTACTGAGCCTCCTAGAGCGCAAATAGGCATATTTACTGTATTTCCTGGACTGGTTTCAATATGAGCATATTCGAAGGTTCCACGAATCCATTTAGGGACCATTACAGGCTGTAACCAAACACGATCTAGACCAAGAGTCTCCAATTCTTCTTTACCCCATTCAACAGCTCGCTCTGCGTTAAGAGACCCAGATAGACGTCCTCCAATCTGATTTGATAAGTGATCTAACCAGGAATAACTTTGTCCTTCTAAAAGAGCGGCTGAATAAATTGATTTTAGTTGTTTGTCTACTTCTGCATTGGGTTGAGCATTAAGAGCTCCACAGAAAAGAAGGAAGAAAATACTTATTTTTTTCATATTTAAATTATTTTGGTGCAAACTGCACAATGTTTTTTTTAGTAATTGGATTATCTCCAAGAATCATAAGGCGTTCAATAACATTTCTTAACTCACGAACATTACCTGTCCATGGGTATTGCTTTAGCAAAACCAAAGCAGCAGTGTCTATTTTTTTAATTGGAATACCATCTTTTTTAGAAATCTGACTTATAAAGTGTTCTACAAGAATAGGAATGTCCTCTTTTCGATCTGAAAGTGGTGGTACTTCAATTAAAATCACTGCAAGTCTGTGGTATAAATCTTCTCTAAATCTTCCTGCTTTAATTTCTTCTTTTAAATTCTTGTTGGTTGCGGCTAATATTCTAACGTCGACAGAAATATCCTTATCGCTACCAACTCGCTGAACCTTATTTTCTTGAAGAGCTCGAAGTACTTTTGCTTGTGCACTTAGACTTAAATCTCCTATTTCGTCTAGAAAAAGAGTTCCTTGAGTAGCTGCTTCGAATTTACCCTTTCTGTCTTTTACAGCAGAGGTAAAAGCCCCTTTTAGATGACCAAACAACTCACTTTCAATTAATTCTGAGGGAATTGCGGCACAGTTAACCTCTATCAGTGGGTGTTGGTATCGATCACTTTTTTGATGAATTTGATGAGCAACCAATTCTTTACCGGTTCCATTTGGGCCTGTTATTAAAATCCGTGCTTGTGTCGGTGCAACTTTGTCAATCAATTCGGTTACTTTTTTGATTTTAGGAGCTGACCCAATAATGTCATACTTTTTAGCGATTTTATTTTTTAAACGAACATTTTCTTTTATCAAATGCTTGCTTTTAATTGCATTTCGAATCGAAATTAAGAGTCGGTTTAAGTCTGGAGGTTTGGGTATAAAATCATAAGCACCGATTTTCATCGCATGCACTGCAGTTTCAATATTTCCATGACCAGTTAACATAATAAAAGGGGTAGTTACACCTTTTTTATTTGCCCTCTCAAGAACCTCAAGGCCATCCATTTTTGGCATTTTAATGTCACATAGGATAAGGTCAAATTCGTCTTCGTCAATCATCTTCGATCCTTGTTTTCCGTCTTCAGCTTGAAAAATAACAAATTGGTCGTTTTCTTCACCTAAGATTTTTACAAGAACACGACGAATGGGTTCCTCATCTTCTATAATTAATATTTTAGTCATTATTTTTAGATTCTACTTGATTAAGCCATACCGTACGCTGTGGAAAAGGAATATCAATTGAATTTGCATTAAAAACCTCATAAATCTTATATCGAATAGAGCTTTTAACCTTTCCCGATGCAAAACTATTATTGATTGTAAAACTGAGTTTAAGGTCTAAAGAATTGTCTCCAAAATCATTAAAAAGAACATCTGGCTCTGGTTCTTTCATTACCTCTGTAAATTCTAAAGTCAAATCAATTAAAAGTTTCTTAACATGCACTAGATTTGTACCATAAGCAACTCCCACATGAATATTTTCTCGGGTTAAAGTTCCATTTTCTGTCCAATTATATAAAATTGAAGTTAAAAATTTATGGTTTGGAATAATTAATACCTTGTTATCGATCGTTACCGCTCTTGTTGTTCTTAAAGTTATGTTCTCTATTTTCCCAACCTGACCATCTAACTGAATAATATCTCCAACATGAACTGTTTGGTCTGCAATAATAAAAACCCCCGAGATAATGTCTTGTATGAACGTTTGAAGTGCTAAACCAACCCCAACTAGTAAGGCTGCTGAAGCAGCAAATATTGCTGTAACATTTACCCCAATATTCTCGAAGGTGATTAAGATAACAATGATATAAACAAAATAATTGAAGAAGGAGAAAATACTTTTAAAAGTATATTGAGCTTGTTTATTTAGAGTTCTGAAAACTATACGACGAATTAATTTTAAAAAATACCTCGTAAAAATAAATACGATTAAAATGATAAGAGTAGATTTCACTGAAAAGGAAATCGAGGATCCTAAGTTAATTTGATAGTTGAAAAAATCCAATAGCTTTTGCATAGTAAAAAAGAAAATATACTCAAATATAGAACAAAAAAAGTGCTAAAAAATAAAACCCACCCTTAAAAAAGGATGGGAAAAATGGTGTGAAAACAAATACAAACCCATAAAGGGCTTATAAAGAAATACACACAATTGTGTTTATGCTATAACATTAGGCAAACATGTCTTTAACCTTTTCAAAAAAGGATTTATCAGATTTTTCAGGCTTAGGAGTGAAGTTTTCATCGTCCATCATCTTTTGAAAAAACTGCTTTTGTTCTCTGTTAAGAGTTTTGGGAGTCCAAACATTAATATGAACTAATAAATCACCAGTTCCATATCGATTAACATCAGGCAAACCTTTGCCTCTAAGACGAAGGGTTTTTCCTGATTGAATTCCAGGCTCTAACTTAATTCTCACCTTACCTTCAAGCATATGAAATTCTTTTGATATTCCAAGAGCAGCCTCTGAGATAGAAACATATAGATCATAATGAAGATGGTTACCCTCGCGCATAAAACGATCATGAATATGCTCTTCAATCAGAACAATTAAATCTCCCGAAACACCATTACCTGGTGCAGCGTTTCCTTTTCCAGAGACCTTCAATTGCATTCCATCCTCAACTCCCCCTGGAATTTGTATCGAAACAGTTTCTTCCTCTTGAACCATCCCCTGGGAATCACTTCCTGGTGGTCTATTCGATATTGTTTGACCGGAACCTGAGCATGTTGGACAGGTTGCAGCAGTTTGCATTCTTCCTAATATAGTATTCGTTATACGAACTGTTTGACCAGAACCATTACAAGAACCACAGGTTGAATAGGATACATTTTTAGCCTGAACTTTACGTTTTACTTTAACTTTCTTCTCAACACCCGAAGCAATTTCTTCTAGCGTTAATTTTACTCGGATTCTTAAATTACTTCCTTTAACTCTGCGTTGGCCTCTTCCGCCTCCGCCTCCGCCAAAGCCGCCACCGAAAATATCTCCAAATTGACTAAAAATATCATCCATGTTCATTCCACCTCCACCAAAACCCTGGCTTCCATCGAATGCACTGTGACCGTATTGATCGTATTTTGCTTTTTTATCTGGATCACCTAAAACCTCATAAGCCTCTGCAGCATTTTTGAACTTTTCTTCAGAACTAGAATCTCCAGGATTTTTATCCGGATGAAATTCTATTGCCTTTTTTCTGTAAGCCTTTTTTATTTCAGAATTAGTTGCTCCTTTGGAGACTCCTAAAATATCATAATAATCTTGTTTCATATTTTATTTTTTAGACTACTAGCATAAGTCTTCTATTGACCTACAACAACCTTAGGGTAACGTAGGATTTTATCACCTAGCATGTAGCCTTTTTCAATTACATCAATAACATTCCCTTTCTGGTCATCGCCTGCTGGAATTTGAGTAATTGCTTCATGTATTTCAGAATCGAAGGCATCACCAGATTCCACAACAACAAAGTCTAACCCTTTGGACTTAAGGGTTTCTCTGAATTTATTACTTATAAGCTTAAAACCGTCAAATTCTGTAGGGTTTTCTGACTTTTCGACTTCTTTTAAAGCGCGCTCAAAATCATCAAGAACTGGCAATAGGTCAACAATAACATCTTGACCAGCGGTCTTGAATAATTCAATGCGTTCTTTAGAAGTTCGCTTTTTGAAATTTTCAAATTCTGCGAATAAACGCAAATATTTATCCTTTTCTAATTCTAAAGACTCTTTAATAGAAGCTAGTTCTTTTGCTTCTTTAGAAGGTCCTTTCTTAGAAGCAGCTTTTTTTGGTGCTGCTTTTTTAGATTTATCTTTTGATTCTTCTGACGTACTCATTAAATTATTTTTCAATTTAATTGCAAAAGTACTGCCATTTCATGGAAATTGTCAAAATGTCACATTAAAAAATTATAACAAATCTTCTAATGCTTCTTTTAAAGTGGAAAATTGATACTTAAATCCTGTGTCTGTTACTTTTTGATTACTAATATAGTGACTGTTTAAAACCAAAGCACTCATTTCGCCTACCAATAATTTAATTAAAAATTTAGGCAATGGTGGCATGAAAAATGGTCTGTTAATAGAACTTGCAAGCTGTTTAATGAATTCTGTTTGAGATACCACTTCTGGAGCTGTAGCATTATAAACTCCTTCCCACTGATCAGATGCAGCAGTTATGAAAAGGTGTGCCAAGTCAGAAACATGAATCCATGATTGCCATTGCTTACCTGAACCAAAAGCGGCTCCTAAACCAAATTGGGTTGGGATTTTTAAAGTTTCCAATACACCTCCATTAGAAGCCAAGACAAGTCCGATTCTAAGTTTAGACACCTTAAGGTTTAATTCCAAAAATCGGTCTACTGTCCGCTCCCACTCAACCACAACTTCTTCTATAAATGAATCCGATTTAACCGGATCTTCTTCGTTGTGAATTTTATCCATGGAAGATGGATATACTCCAATAGCTGAGGCAGAAACAACTGTTTTTATCTGATGCTCTTTGTTTTTTAGACTTTCAACTAAAAGAGAAGTCGATTGAATTCGACTACTTAAAATCTCTTCTTTATATTTCTTTGTCCAACGTTTGGAGACTGTTGCTCCTGCCAAATGAATAATAGAATCCACTTCTTCAAAGCAAGCTGTGTCAATTTCATTTTTACTTGGATTCCAATAAAATGCAGTAACTCCATCATGAGAACCAAGTTTAGATTTATTTCGAGTTAAGAAATGAATTTCATTTCCCTTTAGCAATGCTTCTTGAATGAGAACATTCCCTACTAATCCTGTTGCACCGCTAATTAAAATCTTCATTTTTTTTTGTAAAAATAAGATAATTAAGCTCTAATTGCACGTAACATTTCGCGTTTTCCAGGTGGCCCCTCTATTCTGAAAACTTTTAAACCTAAAGCTTCTAAAGATCTTCGTAAACTGCCTTTGGCAGAATATGTTACAAAAACACCGTGAGGAGCTAAAGCATGAACTATAGGGCGTAATGCTTCTAGACTCCACATTTCGGGTTGAACTCTAAAACCAAAAGCATCATAATAAATTAGATCATAAGATATAATAGGTTTAAAGTTTTCAAGTAGCATTTTGTTTTTTAGAAAGCAAAAATTTGGACTAAGACGTATGTTTTGATCCCATGGAGAAAGATGAAGTTCTCGAAGGTAGTTTTTAGAATTTTCTAGTTTAAAAAAAGAATCAAAATCCAGTTCTTGAATTTCACGAAATTGCAAAGGGAAAGCCTCTATAGTATTATAAACGATATCCAAATTATGCATGTGAGCGTATTCTAATGTCATCAGCGCATTAAGTCCAGTTCCAAAGCCCATTTCGAAGATTGAGCAAGGTTTGTTTTTAGATGAATCTTGTTTAGACCAGAAGGCTAAGCCTGATTCAACATATACATGCATTGCTTCATTATATGCTCCATGCATAGAATGATAATATTCATCCCATTCCTCCATGTATAATGTAGAACTTCCATCAGCGGTAATAATTTTTTCTCTTTTGATTCTTTAAAGATAAAAAAATGAATATTGATAGAATAAAAAGATGTGTTTTTAAAAAATTAATCTTTAATTTCGTACTATAAGCCCGAAAAGATGAAGATAACTGCCGCACAAGAATCAAAAATAAATACTGTAGATTTTGACAATTTAAAGTTTGGAGAAATTTTCACAGATCATATGTTTGTTTGTGACTATGCCGATGGAAAATGGAAGACTCCAGAAATACTTCCTTACCAACCCATTCAAATGGATCCCTCTTCAAGTGTATTTCATTATGGTCAAGCTGTTTTTGAAGGAATGAAAGCATATAAAGACGATGCTGATGGGGTTTGGCTGTTTAGACCTGATCAGAATTTCAATAGAATTAACAAATCATCTGAACGTTTGTCAATGCCTGCATTTCCAGAAAAATTTTTTTTCGAGGGACTTGAGAAGTTATTAAACCTAGATAAAGAATGGATTAAGAAAGGAACAGGTAATTCACTTTACGTACGACCTTTTGTTTTTGCAAGTCAAGCAGGAGTTCAAGCTACAGCATCAAATGCTTATAAATTCATGATTATATGTTCCCCTGTTAGCAGTTATTATAGCGGTGGCGAAGTTCATGTCCAAGTTGCTGAAAAATTCAGTAGAGCAGCATCTGGTGGGGTTGGTTTTGCTAAAGCAGCCGGTAATTATGCTGCACAATTCTACCCAACTTCACTAGCTTTAAAAGAAGGTTTTCAACAAATCATCTGGACAGATGCTAGTACGCATGAATATCTTGAAGAAGCTGGTACAATGAATATTTTCTTTCGAATTAATGATACTTTAATTACTACTCCAACAAGTGATCGAATTTTAGATGGGGTAACTAGAAAAAGTATTTTACAACTTGCGGAACACCTTGGAATTAAAACAGAAGTACGTCCAATTACAATACATGAACTTATTTCAACTAAAGAAAACGGTAGTTTAAAAGAAATTTTTGGAGCTGGAACTGCAGTAGTTGTTAGCCCAATCAAAGGATTTGGATATCAAAACAAACGCTATATACTTGATGATTTAGCTAATTCTTATGCTTCTTTATTGAAGGAGCAAATTGTAGATATTCAACGCAATGCAATCGAAGATCCTTTTGGCTGGCGCCATGAAGTAAAATAAACTACTTATTAAGTATGGCTTTTATATCCGGTTTAAAATAATTGGGTCCTTTCATTACTTTTCCATCTTCGCGATAAATTGGATTTCCATCTGCACCAAGTTTACTCATGTTAGAACGCTGTATTTCTTCAAAAACTTCTGTTATTTTATGTTGCATCCCGTGGGTTAATATTGTTCCACACAAAATATATAGCATATCCCCTAAGGCGTCTGCAACTTCAATTAAGTCATTGTTCTGAACAGCTTCTTGATATTCTTCATTTTCTTCTTTCATGAGATTGAAACGAAGTTCTTTTATTTGATCTGATACATTAATGGTTGGCTCATGGTTAACATTAATCTTAAAAGCTTCATGAAAAGCTTGAACGGCATCTAATTCATTTTTAATCATAGGGTTGGGTTAAATGTTTAACAAACAGCAGCAACAGGGATATAAAATTTGAAGTCAAAAACTAAGTTGTAACATAATTTTAAATCCAAAAGGATTGGCGCTATTTTTTTATAATTTCGTAGAAAATTAATGCTATGTTTTCAAATGGACAACACCTCTTCGCAGTATTTTTTGTTATTGCCTTTTCAGCAGTACTAATTTTTACCTACAAGAAAGATTTTAAAGGTCATCAAGTACACTATAAAGGAAGTTTTAAAATTCTACTTAGCTTCATAGCTGCGATTGCTATTCTTTTTATGATTAAATATTTTAATAAACTTTGGTTACTCATAAACTCATTTTAAAATAAAGTTACTTATGCATTACTTGCGTTTTATTTTTGGATTACTATTTATTGTGTTTATAATTTTATTGTTACACATAAAGAACTTACCAAACACTTTTAGGATAGAAAGTGCCATAAGAACATCAGTTCCTGCAGAAACACTTTACAATTATATAAAAAATTTTGAAAATTGGTATGAATGGAATCCTTGGATTAAAGAAGATTCCACAATGAAACTTCAATTTAAAAATATCGGTACCGAAAATCCCTCGTATAGTTGGGATGGAAAAAACGGAATCGGGTCTATGGAAACAATCTCAGCTCAAGCACCTTATATTCTGAATCAAAAAATGAACTTCGAAGAATTTAAATCATCAAATGTTCAATGGAATATTAAAAATGACTCTGATAGCTTGAAATGGGTTATGGAAGGTAATATGAGTTTTTTCGCTAAAGCTTTTACGGTATTTAAAGGTTCGATGGAAACATCAATTGGTCCGAATTATCAAAAAGGGCTTGAAAATATTGACCGTATTTTAAGTGAACGTTTGAATGATTATCGTTTTGAAATCAAGGGCTCATCTATAATTCAAAAACAATTTTATCTATACCTAACCTTTCAAAAAAACAATTCAGCTTTGGACTCTATTATAAGTAAGGGCTCCAATGAACTTTATGCATATGCCAATAAAAACAATTTAGATGTCAGTGGTTCTATTTTTTCAATAGTCCCTAAAACAACTACTGGCGCAATGGCTTGGACACTTGGCTTACCGATTAAAAAACCTCACTTCGCTAAAGACACATTTATTAAATCTAATGTTATGCCGGAGAGAAAAGTATTAAAAGGAGTACATTATGGACCTTATGATAACATAAATCGTTCTTGGGAAAAGCTAAATACCGAAATGGAATTATTAAATCCTAAACTTCTGTATTACCCCTTGACTATATATATTGTAAATAAAAAATCAGATAAAGATCCTTTGACATGGGAAACACAACTGCTGCTTCCTTATAAATAAAAATGATTGGCATAAAACAACTAACTTAGAAAGATGAAAATATTATTATGGGTTTTTTTAGGAGGAGGATTAGGAAGTAGCTTACGTTACGGAATCCATTTACTATTTAAAAACACTACAAGCTTATACCCATACGGTACTTTTACTGCAAACCTCATCGGTTGTCTGTTAATAGGAATCTTATTTGGGGTACTTCATAAATTTAACATTCTAAAAGAAGAACTCCATTTCTTTTTTATTGTCGGGTTCACTGGAGGTCTAACAACATTCTCCTCTTTTGCTCTAGAAAACGTGCACCTATTCCGTGAAGGTTACATTATTCAGCCTTTAATATATTCTCTTGGAAGTGTTATTTTGGGAATTCTTATGGTTGTAACTGGACTCTGGCTCTCTAAAATCCTTTAGAAAGTAATTATAAAAAATTTAATGTCTTGAAAATCAGCATAATATCATATGTGATTAATTTACTGTACCCGAAATCAGCATAAAATAAAATATCTTCTCGTGCACCCCTAAAAAAATAGGGGTACTTAATAATATTATATACTTTATTTTTTAATACCCTTAAATTTTAGGGGTAATTATTATAAATAATATAAAAATATAAATATTTACCCAAAAATATTTATGGTTATGTAAAACCAATACTATTTTTGACCAGAATCATTTAAAACAATAATAATATGAAAAAAGTAGAAGCGATTATTCGCAAATCAAAATTTGGAGACGTAAGAGATGCGCTTCATAAAGTAGAGGTTAACTTTTTCAGTTACTGGGATGTTACTGGTGTTGGAAATGAAAAAGAGGGACATGTTTATAGAGGGATATCCTATAGTACCTCAGACATACAAAGAAGATACCTCTCTATAGTAGTTAATGACAAATTTCTCGAGAGAACCATTGAAGCAATTACAAGTTCCGCAGGAACTGGAGCAGTTGGAGATGGGAAAATTTTTGTTTCAACAATAGACGAAGCAATTAGAATTCGCACAGGAGAAACTGGAGGAGAAACACTTAACTAAGAACACATAAACTATAATTTATTATGGAATCAACAGCACTTTTTACAGCAAACAACGTATGGATGATGGTCTGTACTGCATTAGTGTTTTTTATGCATTTAGGATTTTCATTTTTGGAAATTGGATTAACAAGGCAAAAAAACACAATCAACATTTTATTTAAAAACTTCTTTGTAATAACTGTAGGTCTTCTACTTTATGCAATTGGAGGATTTAACCTCATGTATCCTGGATTTGAGGAAGGCGCCATGGGCATCTTTAAATTTGCAGGATGGGGTATAACAGCTCCCGAAAACGGAATGACCGCTGCTTATGCAGATGGCGGTTACACTTGGTGGACCGACTTTTTATTCCAAGGAATGTTTGCAGCAACAGCAGCAACTATAGTTTCTGGAGCAGTAGCAGAACGCATTAAGCTTAAAAGCTTTATGATTTTTGCTGTTATATATGTAGGATTGGTATATCCAATTATAGGCTCTTGGAAATGGGGTGGTGGATTTCTTGATTCAATGGGATTCTATGACTTTGCAGGCTCAACATTAGTGCACTCTGTAGGCGGATGGGCTGCACTAGTAGCAATTTACTTATTAGGAGCGCGAATTGGAAAATTTGATTCAGACGGAACATCTCGAGCAATTCCTGGTCATAATCTACCATTAGCAGCAGCTGGTGTATTGATCCTTTGGTTAGGATGGTTTGGATTTAACGGTGGCTCTGTATTGTCTGCAGATCCCGCTCTAACTTCTATAACTTTAGTAACAACCTGTTTAGCGGCAGCAGCTGGAGGTGTAGCCTCTGCTATCTTTTCTAATATTCTTTACAAAAACTTTGACCTTACCATGTTTATGAATGGTGTGCTAGGTGGTTTAGTTGGTATTACAGCGGGAGCTGACCAAATGGTGCCAATGGACGCTATTTTAATTGGAGTAATTGCTGGAGTAATTATTGTCCTAGGAGTTTCTTTAATAGATAAACTAAAGCTTGATGATCCTGTTGGGGCAGTTGCAGTTCACTTAATCTGCGGAATATGGGGAACACTAGCAGTAGGAATCTTTGGAGCGAAGGCAGGTTTAGACCAATTCTTAATTCAATTAGCTGGAGTGGGCATCGTTGGAGCTTTCTGTGTGGTCTGCAGCTTTGCAATTCTCTATCTAGTGAAATTACTTTCAGGCGGAAGTATAAGAGTAAAAAAGAAAGAAGAACTTAAAGGACTGGATTTAGCTGAACACGGTATGGATGCTTACCCGGACTTTAGATTAAATCAACATTAAGAAATAAGATCAATAATTAAAATAATTACATTATGAAAATTTTCAATACAACAATTTTATCAATAGCATTTCTTGCTTCATCAGTTTCATTTGCTCAAGAAGCAGAAGAATCGACAGAAGAAGCAACTACAACATTTAGTGTAAGTGGGTCTGTAGACACCTATTTTAGAAGTGCAGAATTTGCACCATATACTTCATTCGCAAATCTTCCCGGTTTTGCATTAGGAATGGCAAACATTGTACTTTCTTACGAAGGAGACAAACATGGATTTGTAGCAGATTTTGTATACGGGCCCAGAGGATCAGAGGCAGTATTTAACTCTACTGGGTCTTCAAACATCGTTAACCAATTATACGCTTACTATAACTTTAGTGATAGTTTTACACTAACCTTAGGAAATTTCAACACTTTTCTTGGATACGAGGTTATTTCGCCAGTAGCAAACTTCAACTACTCGACTTCGTACATGTTTTCATACGGGCCATTTTCTCATACAGGAGTAAAAGCAGATATTACACTTTCTGATAATGTATCATTAATGCTAGCTGTATTAAACCAAACAGATTACACAGAAGGAAACTTTGGAGGTGAAGATGGAACAATGTTTGACAGTTATATGTATGGAGTACAATTAGGTTTATACGGCCAGTACATCAACCTTCTTGCAGGTGATGATTATACACAAATTGACTTTACAGGTGGTGTTAATCTTACAGATAGTTTTTTCTTAGGAGTTAATGCAACTTCAACAGATCTAGCAGGCGATGCAGGATTCTCTGGAATAGCATTATATCCTCAACTAGCTTTATCGGAAAGCTTTAGTATTGGTCTTAGGGGGGAGGTTTTTAGCGAAAATGACGGTGGAGCTGCTGCATTATACTCTGGTGAATTAACAACTAGTTCTGAAGACGCAGACAACACCTCTTTTACTATTACAGGAAGTTACACCAACGGAAATTTTATCTTAAAGCCAGAATTTAGAATCGATACTGCTTCTGCAAATATCTACTCTAAAAATGCAACTGACTTTTCAGACAACTTAGCATCGTTTGTAATAGCTGCTATATATTCATTCTAAATAAATAAAAAACATAATTGTTTGGTTTCCCCCTGAAAGTCTTGGTAAGCTTTCAGGGGTTTTTTACACTAAAAGAAAATATAAAGCGTTTTTAGAATTGTACATTTAACCAAATCAAGCATAAAAAATGAAAAGAATTACCCTAGTCATGAACTGTCCTGATCAAAAGGGGATAATTGCTGAAGCCACAAACTTCATTCACAACAACAATGGCAATATTGTTTACATAGACCAATATGTAGATCGAGTAAATTCTATTTTCTTTATGCGGGTTGAATGTGAAATTTCTGAAGACAATAGGAGTATAGAACATTTTAAGTCAACTTTTGAACGTACTATTGGAACTCAATTTCAACTAAAGGTAGAGATTTACCTAAATGATGAATTCACGAAAATGGCGTTGTTTGTTTCTAAATACGATCACTGTTTATACGATATATTAGCCCGTCACCAATCTGGTGAATTGGCTGTCCATATTCCTTTTGTACTAAGTAATCATTTGGATTTAAAAAGTATTGCTGAGCGTTTTGAAATTCCTTTTTATCACATACCTATAACCAAAGAAAATAAGAAAAAAGCAGAAGAAAAACAGCTCCAAATACTTCAAGAGCATGGAGTAGATTTTATTGTTCTTGCACGCTATATGCAAATAATTTCTAGAAAGTTAATTGAGCATTTCAAGGATAAAATTATTAACATTCACCATTCGTTCTTACCTGCATTTCCAGGAGCAAAACCCTATCATTCGGCATATGAGAGAGGCGTGAAAATTATTGGAGCAACCAGTCATTACGTAACTGAAGAACTAGATGCTGGACCCATTATAGAACAAAACACTACCAACGTTTCGCACCTAAATTCTATTGATGATTTTATTGCTAAAGGAAGGGATTTGGAACGAATTGTTTTATCTAAGGCATTGCAACTCCATGTTGCCAGAAAAGTAATGGTTTACAAGAATAAAACCATTGTATTTTCTTAAAACTTAAGTTTTTTTAAAAAATCAATTGTCATGTTGTTGAACTTCTCTGGTTGTTCAATATTTACAACATGACCACAATTATGAATTACCTGCAACTGAGAAGATAAATGCTCACCAACTACATTCTTTACTGAAGGTAAGAACATATAATCTTCAGAACCCATAACATAAAGGGTTGGAATTTTTACCTCTTCTTGCCTAAAGAGCTTGAGTAAGGGAACCAATTCACCGGTAAGCTTAAACCACCTGACAAATTCCTTTTGATATAATTTCTTAGCCTCACGAATAAACATAATTCTAGAATCTCTATGGTTACGATGAGGCATAATAATAAAAGCAAATACTTTATAGATCCACATATATGGGATTATTGATTTTGTTAAATTTCCGAGAAAAATAAGAATTCTGGAACGAAAATTAAATTTCAAAATTGCACCTCCTAAAGTCATACTCAAAACTCTTTTGGGCTGCATTTCGGCAATTTGGCGAATTAAAATTGTGCCCAAAGAAATCCCTATAAAGTGAGACTTATCAATTTTTTCATGATCTAATACCTCAATAATATCTTTAGCAATAGCCTCAAAAGTGTAAGCATCTTTTGACGGTAAAATAAATTTTACGCTTGAAGAGCCATGTCCGCGAAGATCAATAAGTAGCAGGTTGAATATTTTTGAAAAACTTCGGATTTGCTTAAACCACACGGATGAACTTCCACCAGCTCCATGAACAAAAGTTACCCATGGTGCGCTTTTATCATTCTCATACAGAGTATAGTTCAACATTATATGTAATTTTTATTTTTGAGGATAGTTTCCATTTGTGACTGCAATTCTCGTGCCGCTTTTTCAGCCTCCCGAGCAAAATTCTCATCTGTTGATGCATAAATAATGCCTCTAGAAGAATTAACCAAAAGACCTACATCGATCGAAAGTCCATTTTCCGCAACTTCTGTCAAACTCCCACCTTGCGCTCCAACCCCAGGAATCAACAAAAAAGAATTCGGGATTAATTCTCGTATTTTTCTCAAAGCATTAGCTTTAGTTGCTCCAACTACATACATTAGACGTTCAGAACCTTGCCATTCAACACTGGTCTGAATTACCTTTTCATAGAGCATTTGTCCTCCAACCTGTTGCGTTTGAAAATCAGACGACCCCCCGTTTGATGTAAGAGCAAGAAGTATAGCGTATTTTTCGTCGAAACTTAAAAACGGCTCAACTGAATCTTTACCCATATATGGGGCAATAGTAATGGAGTCAAAATTATATGTTTCGAAGTAAGCTTTAGCATAACGTGTTGCAGTATTACCTATATCTCCTCTTTTTGCATCAGCAATAGTGAAAATTTCTGGATGTTTGTTATTAAGATAATCCATCACTCGTTTTAAAGAAGCCATTCCTTCTGGCCCATATGTTTCAAAAAAAGCAATGTTAGGTTTGTAAGCAACGGCATAGGCAGCAGTAGAATCTATAATGGCTTTAGAAAATTCATACAATGGATCTTCCATTGTCTTGATATGTTCTGGAACCTTTTCTAGATCAATATCAAGACCAACACATAAGAATGACTTCTTAGCTAGGATTTGCTTTTTTAACGCTTCGATTCTCATAAATTAAAATACTTCTCCTGCCTCTTTGAGCTTTTCGGTGTTCTGATATAACTGTAATTCGTCTATTAATTTTTGAACATCTCCATTGATGATGTTTTGAAGGTCATATAACGTTAATCCAATTCGGTGATCGGTTACTCTACCCTGAGGGTAATTGTAGGTTCTTATTTTTGCAGAACGATCTCCTGAAGAAACTAAAGAATTTCTCTTTTGAGAATCTGCTTCAAGTTTCTTAGCCAGTTCCATTTCGTATAAACGAGAACGGAGAACTTTGAGTGCTTTGTCTTTATTCTTATGCTGTGATTTTTGATCTTGACATTGCGCAACAATTCCGGTTGGCTCATGCGTTAAACGAACTGCAGAATAGGTTGTATTTACTGACTGCCCTCCTGGTCCTGATGAACAAAAATAATCTACACGTACATCATTCATATTAACCTCAACGTCAAACTCTTCTGCTTCTGGCAAAACCATAACGGTTGCAGCAGAAGTATGAACTCTTCCTTGGGTTTCTGTTTGAGGAACACGTTGAACTCGGTGAACACCAGACTCAAACTTCATAACTCCGTAACAATCTTCTCCAGAAGCTTCAAAAATAACCTCTTTAAATCCACCAGCAGTTCCCTCACTACTATCAACCAAACTCACACTCCATCCTTTGTCTTGACAAAATTTTGAGTACATACGATATAAATCTCCTGCAAAAATACTGGCTTCATCACCACCAGTACCGGCACGGATTTCTACAACAATATTTTTAGAATCTTCAGGGTCTTTTGGAATTAAAAGGAATTTAATATCCTCTTCTAATTCAGGAAGAAGTTCTTTTGCTTCCTCCAACTGCATTTTAGCCATCTCAACCATTTCAGGATCTGAAGTGTCGTTGATGATTTCTTCGGCTTCACTAATATTTGCTAACAAAGCTTTGTGTTGATCACCCTTTTCAGTCAAAATCCTCAAGTCTTTGTACTCCTTATTCAACTGAACATAACGCTTTTGATCCGTTATAATGTCCGGTTGTATAATCAAGTCTGAGACTTCATCAAAGCGTTGCTGAATTATTTGTAGTTTTTCGATCATAATTTGGTAATCTATGTGGTGAAATTACTACTTTTTAAGGAAACATGAACTTAATTAATCTAAAACAAAACTGAAATTAGTTGAGATACTAAACGCAGAAAGGCCATCTGATCTCTGATAATTCTGAACACGTAAACCAATTCTCTTTAAAGATAATTTCCATACGCCATATTTAGACAACACATCTGTAAAAACAAACTCACCTCCTACTTGATAATTCGAAAATGCAGAAAGATCATAATCCGAAGTATAATAATCTTGAGTAGACAGATGCTGATTATATGGTGCAAAATAATCTGCAGCTGTTTGATCAAAGTATCTAAAGCTTGGTGTTATCTTCCAGCTCATATTAAATTTAACAGGAAGTTCTACCTGAAACGTATTAGAGTCTACACCCCAATCATCCAGATATTTCCTAAAATAAGACCGTATAACTAAATATTCATTAACATAGTAATTCAATCGCATACCTAGCGGGTACTTCAGACGAGTACTCGGAAGACGTTCAATGTCATCTGCTAGATGAAAGACATCTGTATTGGAGGGATTTTCATAATTAGAAATATTGTTTGCATTCCCCACATAATAATTTGATTTATCTGAAAAGTAAACTCGCTGTAGAGGATTTGCTAGCCAACCTTCTTGCTTTACTAAATCAAGAGCTATAGAAAATTGCATTCTATGGGTTAATATTTGAGAAAACCCTAGAGAAAAGGAATAGGAATTTCTATTCACATTGTCGATGGGAGTGAATTTTGACGGAAGGTACTCTGCTACACTAGCCCCGTTTGAATTTAGGACACTTACCCCTGAAAAATAACTTTGATTATCAATTAAAAAATCTGAACCGAATTGCTCGTATTCATCTATTTCAGTTGGAATTATTGGAATCCATTGATCTAAGTATACTTGAGCTTTTATACTAAGTTCTGTATTTTTTTCATTCCATAACTGAGTTACGCCTCCTCCAAAACCAAAAGACTTGTAGTCGTACTCATAAGAAGAACCAATATTAGAGGACCAATATCTGTTTCTGTCGTCTGTGGCATGAACATAGGATAGGCTCAAAGCAGTTAGCACATCTTTTCTAGAGGCACCTGAAGAAGCAACCCAAGGAGAACCTTTTGGTCCTTGACCGCCACTTCCACTTCCATCTCCACCACTGTATTCGCGATCTTCTCCAGTAGAAGCTCCGGTATTAAACGGATTTCCATTACTTGAACTCGCTGAGGTGTATGCAGAAAAACCAAAGTCTGCTGTTAGAACATCATCTTCGTTTAATGGTATTTTAATTACAACAGTTGGAGCTATATTTTGTAAATCTTCATTTCCAATGCCACCAGTAACTGAAGCATGGGTCCCTTTTTGTGTATAAAAACCAAGAAGCATATCTACTTCTACAGTTTCTAACACTTTCTTCTTATAAGACTTTAGAGTATCTTTTTGAGCGAAGGAAACAAATCCAAAACTCATTAAAAGAATTAATGTTATTTTTTTAATTACAACCACAACCTCCACCTGTTTTTCCTCCATTAGCACCTGCAGCCGCTTCTCTATAAATATGATATGTAGTTTCAAAACGTTCACACAAACCTGCTTTGAGTGCCATATCAGCATCGTTTAAATAAACTCTATTATACTCTTTTACAGATACACAACTTGTAACTGATACAAAAACAACCATAAAGATTAATAAAAATTTAATTTTCTTCAATTTCAATATTTTTAGAGCGATGAATTATTCCTGAGTCATCAATTAAAATAGCCTCTATGTTGGGCAGCTGATCTATTAAAAACAGTCCAGATTCAACCCCCATTACAAATATAGCAGTAGCAATTGCATCTGCTAATTCTGCTTTACCAGCAAATACAGTACAACTTACGATTCCTTGTGATGGAATCCCAGTTCTTGGATCGATTATATGACTGTAACGCCTTCCATTAATCTGGGTGAATTTTTCGTAATCTCCAGAAGTAACAACGGCGTTATGTTCTAAAGAAAACCAAGAAAACACCTTCTTGTTATTCATAGGGTTTACTATTCCTATAGTCCAAGAAGAACCATCGGGTTTAGTTCCCCAAGTATTCATATCTCCAGACGCGTTAATTATACCACCTAAAACTCCCCGCTCAACTAGCAGCTGCTTAGCACGGTCGGCAGCATAACCTTTACCTATAGCTCCAAACCCTATTTTCATCCCTTTTTTAGGGAGAAAAACAGTCAAAGATTCTTCGTCAAGTTCAATTAGCTGGTATCCAATATTAAAAACAGAGGCCTTAAGAGTGTCTGGGTTTGGCATTTCTGATTCCTTTCCGTCAAAATTCCATAGTTTATCGATAGCTGCAAACGTTAAATCGAATGCTCCAGATGACAATTTAGAAATCTGTTGCGCTCGGAAAATTAAATCAAAAAGTTCTTTTGAAACCTCAACAGCAGCAATCCCTGCATTTCTATTTATTCTTGAAGTCTCAGACTTTTGGTCCCAAGAGGAAATCAAGTCTTCAATGCGAATAATTTCTTTCTTTGCAATAGCTAGGGACTCCTTTGCGAAATCTTCATCCTCGGCAACAACGGTTATCTCAAAAGATGATCCCATTAAAATACTAGATTCTGAATATAATTTTTGTGCACTCGAAATGAAAATAGACAAAAACAAACTCATTAAGACTAGTGTGTTTTTCATTTTAAAATCGTTCTATTTTCCCAATATAACTTTTAACAGAAAGGTTATCGTAACCTAGATTACCAATAACCTCGTGGTTGGAGTTTAAGATAACAACCAGTGGGAAGTAACCTTTAGGATTGTATTTGCTGGCTAGCAAATCATTGCGTTCTTGAATTTGATCAGGTAACTTATTCTTTTTCCTTTTGGGAAAATCAGCTCTAAAGAGCAAATAATTTTCACTCGCGTAGGATATGAATTCTGGGGTTATCCAGATTTCTTTTTCAAGTTTGATACAAGGAATACACCAGTCAGAACCTGAAAAAACTAATACGATTTTTTTATTGGTTTGTTTTGATTCAAGTTTTGTTTTCTCCCAATCTGTTTGCCAATTTTGAGCAGAAAGAACGGTTAAACTTAATGAACATAAAGTAAATATCGAGAGAAAAATAAATCTATTCATTAAAAATATGTGGTTTAAAATTTTCTAATACGTAAAAGTTCCTTGAGTGCTTTTAATTGTTAATTCTTTTTTATCAGAGGCTTCTACTCTTCCAATAATTTGAGCTGATACACTAAATGATTCTGAAATTGAAATGATTTGTTTAGCAAGTTCAGGAGCAACATAAAGTTCCATTCTATGTCCCATGTTAAAAACTTCATACATTTCTTTCCAAGAAGTTTTAGATTCTTCTTGTATCATCTTAAATAAAGGAGGTAATGCAAATAAATTATCTTTAATAACATGTAATGAATCTATAAAATGCAAAATTTTAGTTTGTGCTCCTCCACTACAATGAACCATACCATGAAGCATTGACCTGTCGACTGTATTCATTATTTCCTGAATAATCGGAGCGTATGTTCTAGTAGGAGATAATACTAATTTACCTGCATTTATTGGACTACCCTCAACAGCGTCTGTTAAGTTCTTAGAGCCGCAGTAAATTAAATCCTCTGGCATGCTATCATCAAAAGTTTCAGGATATTTAGATTTGAGGTTTTTATTAAAAACATCGTGTCTAGCAGAAGTAAGTCCATTACTTCCCATTCCACCGTTATATTCCTTTTCGTAAGAAGCCTGACCAAAAGAAGCTAATCCCACAATAACATCTCCGGGTCGAATATTGGCGTTATCAATAACATCAGAACGTTTCATTCTTGCAGTTACTGTAGAATCTACGATTATAGTTTGAACTAAATCTCCAACATCTGCAGTTTCTCCTCCAGTACTATGAATCGATACTCCGTAACCTTTAAGCTCTTCAATTATTTCTTCTGTACCATTTATTATTGCTGCTAAAACCTCACCAGGAATTCTGTTTTTATTCCTGCCAATGGTAGAAGAAAGCAAAATATCTTGAGATACACCCACACATAATAGGTCATCTATATTCATAATCAAAGCATCTTGAGCCACGCCTTTCCATACTGACAAGTCTCCAGTTTCTTTCCAATAAGCATAGGCTAAAGAAGATTTTGTACCGGCACCATCGGCATGCATTACGAGACAATGTTCTTCGCTACCTGTTAAATGATCGGGAACTATTTTACAAAAGGCCTTAGGGAAAAGTCCTTTATTTATGTTTTTAATAGCATTATGAACATCTTCTTTTTGTGCAGAAACACCTCGAAAACGATAACGATCACTAGACAAATCACTCATACTGGTTATAATTTAGCACAAAAATACATCAATTTATTTCCTTTACCTAGAGCAATTTTAGAGGAATCTCTAAAACTACTTTGGCTGTTTTTTAGAAGATCCAACATTAGTAGTTGATCGTTCATATATAAATCCTCCAGCCTGGCCTGTACTCCAAGATGTAAATCGTATAGAAATATAAATGTCATCTGTAATTAAATGCAGAACCATGTCTTTACCAAGCTGATTTTTAGGTTTACCGTTTGTTGCTGCTCTAAAAGGCTCAAAAGTTAAATCAGCAATTTGATCGATTGTGCCAAGCGCCCATTCTGTACCCTCAGGACTTGTCTCTTTGACAGCTACAGACTCGTTAACAATATTATAAATCTGACCTCCGCTGTTACCTCGTGTAATTTTAACATTATCGGTAATATGATCTTGTTGAGAAGAACTTGTTGGGTCACCACCATCCTCTTTAGTAAAGGTCATCGTTGTACCTTCCCAAATGGTATAAACTGCTTCAATCTCATCAACATCTGTAATTGAAACTGTAACGTTTATGTTCTCAGAAACACTTCCAGAAGAAATACGGATAACAGCTGTTAAAGTCTGAAGAGTTTCAAAGTCAAAGGGACTGGCATCTGCAACAGTAACTTCACCGGTAGACGCATTTACTGTTAATGCACCACTAACACTTTGGGAGACTAAACTATACTGCAGACTTCCGGATGTGACTGAGGCCTGTACAGTTCCTATTGCAGAACCTACTTCTGGATTTTCGTTAATTGATGAAGATAAGTTTGATGCTGTAATCACAGGAACAACTACTTCTGGAGGAGTAACAATTTGAATATCATCGTCTCCTCCACTTCCACAACCAAAAAAAAGAATAAACTGTATACAAAGCACGTATCTTAATCCGGCTTTTACATTCGAATTTTTCATAGATTATAATATATTTAGTAAATATATTAAATCCTAAACGATAAACGCTATCGAGAAAAGAGTAATTCACGGTATTTAGCAAGCGGCCATATGGAGTTGTCTACTAATAATTCTAGTTTATCACAATGGTAACGTATGGTGTCAAAGTATGGTTTTACTTGAGCATGATAAGCGGTCGCTTTTAAATAATCATCTTCGAGCAAATTTGCCTTCTTTCGTTCAGCAATCATAGCATTTACCCCCGAGTTAATCTGAGAAATATGTCCTGAAATACGCTCTATTAATAACATTTGTTCTTTAGCATGAACTTCAAACCCTTTTCCATAAATTTCTTTTAAACCTTTAACATTATCTATTAAGGTATTTTGATATTGAATTGCAGTTGGGATGATATGATTTCGAGCAATGTCGCCTAGAGTTCTTCCCTCAATTTGCAGCGTGTGGGTGTATTGTTGCAAATCTACTTGAACACGAGATTCGAGCTCACGTTCGGTAAATACTTTTAACGTTTTGAATAGGGTTATACTTTTGGGAGCAACATAAGCTTTAATAGCTTCTGGAGTTGATGTCATAGGACTTAAGCCTCTCTTTTTGGCGCTTTTAATCCAAGCCTCACTATATCCATCTCCTTCAAAAAGTATGGTTCGAATATGCTTTATTGAATCTCTTAATTCATTAAATATAGCATCATCCTTTTTCATTTTTGGGTTTTCGAGTCGCCCATCTACCTTTCCTTTAAAAATAATTAACTGTTCTGCAACAATCGAATTTAATACGGTTATGGGTTTTGCACAGTTGGTTTTGGATCCAACCGCTCGAAACTCAAATTTATTTCCAGTAAAGGCAAAAGGAGAAGTTCTATTTTGATCTGTGTTATCTAATAATATTTCTGGAATCTTACCAATAACATTAAGCTTAAGATCTGTTTTTTCTTTTGGAGATAATTTTCCTTCGGAAACTTGTTCCAGATTATTAAGAACTTCGGTCAGCTGCTCACCTATAAAAACAGAAATAATAGGAAGAGGTGCTTCATCAGTTCCCAATCTAAGTTCATTACTAGCCGAAACAATACTTGCTCGTAACAGAGATTCATGATTCAAAACAGCAGCGATGGTATTGATAAAAAAGGTCAAGAACTGCAGGTTGTTCATCGGTGTTTTTCCAGGGCTTAACAAGTTAATTCCTGTATTGGTTTTTAAAGACCAATTGTTGTGTTTTCCAGAGCCATTAATTCCCTTAAAAGGTTTTTCGTGCAAGAGTACCATAAAATTATGCTTCTCTGCGATCTTATTCATAACATCCAAAAGCAAAGCATTGTGATCCACAGACAGGTTTGCCTCTTCAAAAATTGGAGCTAATTCAAACTGACCAGGTGCCACTTCATTGTGCCTTGTTTTTAGGGGAATTCCTAAAAGTAAACTTTGGTGCTCTAATTCTTGCATAAAAGCTAAAGCTCGTCTAGGGATAGATCCAAAGTAATGGTCATTTAACTGTTGCCCTTTTGACGACTCATGACCCATTAAAGATCTGCCTGTAAGGGTCAAATCGGGACGAGAAGCAGCCAAGGTTCTATCGACCAAAAAATACTCTTGCTCCCACCCTAGGGTTGCGTAAACTTTTTGGGTATTTTTATCAAAGTACTTTGCAATATCGGTAGCGGCTTTATCCAATTCAGATAAAGATCGTAATAGCGGTGTTTTATAGTCTAATGCTTCGCCAGTATAGGAAACAAAAATGGTTGGGATACAAAGTGTTTTTCCGTAAATAAATGCTGGAGATGTTGGGTCCCATGCAGTATATCCTCTGGCCTCAAAAGTGTTTCTGATTCCACCACTTGGAAAGCTTGAGGCATCAGGATCTTGTTGAACCAATTGACTTCCATCAAAGCGCTCTATTGCTAGATAATCACTTGATAAATCAAAAAAAGATTCGTGCTTTTCGGCAGTTGCCCCTGTAAGTGGCTGAAACCAATGGGTATAATGAGTTGCTCCCTTTGAACGCGACCATGATTTCATTGCTGCTGCAATTTGATCGGCTAGTGATTTTGATATTTTTGAACCCTTAAAAATTGCTTTCGAAATTTCATCATAAGCTTCTTTATTTAAAGACTTTTGAAGTGCCATATCATTAAACACATTCTGAGCATACTGATTTTCGGAACTATATTCTTGGGAAGTACTTGGTCTGTTATTTTTTGCTAGGCTATTCAAAGCTTCAAATCGGAGAGAATTCATTGCATAAGTTGTTTAAAAATTCTATAGCAAAGTTATCTAATTTTTAAAATCTGCAGTCTTTTCATTGATTTTTTTGCATAAAATTAAATTTACCCCCTATAAAAATGGGTTATCAATAAAAGTTAATAACTCTGTTAAGATTTAGACCCCATAAAAATCTAGGTTGTATCCAAAAAAATTAAATTTGTATTGTTAAAGCTAAAAAAAATATTATGAGCAAATCTAAATTAGAGTATATCTGGTTAGATGGTTACAAACCAACTTCCAATTTACGTAGTAAAACAAAAGTAATTGAAGATTTTAATGGAACATTAGAAGAATGTCCTGTTTGGTCGTTCGATGGTTCTTCAACAAAACAAGCTGAAGGAGGGTCTTCTGACTGCTTACTTAAGCCTGTTGCTATTTATCCTGACCCTGTTCGCAGAAATGGGTTTTTAGTTATGACGGAGGTTTTAAATGCAGATGGTTCGGCACACGAATCCAATGCACGAGCAACAATTAACGATGATGATAATGACTTTTGGTTCGGGTTCGAGCAAGAGTACTTTATCATGGACACACAAACACAACTACCTTTAGGCTTCCCTGTTGGAGGATATCCAGGACCACAAGGAATGTATTACTGTTCTGTTGGTGGAAAAAATACACACGGAAGAGACTTTGTTGAAGAACATGCTGATCTTTGTATCGATGCTGGTCTAAACTTTGAAGGAATCAACCAAGAAGTTGCAAGTGGACAATGGGAATTTCAGTTGTTTGCAAAAGGAGCTAAGATAGCTGGAGATGAAATCTGGATTGCACGTTACTTACTTGACCGTCTTACAGAACAATATGGTTACTATATAGAATACCACCCAAAACCAATAAAAGGAGACTGGAACGGTTCTGGTATGCATGCTAACTTCTCAAATACTACTTTAAGAACCTGTGGTGATGAAAATGTTTACAATACTATTTGTGAAGCATTCCGCCCGGTAACAAAAGAACACATTGCGGTTTACGGACAATTCAACGATCAACGTTTAACTGGTTTACACGAAACTGCATCGATTACAGACTTCAGTTACGGAGTTTCGGATCGTGGAGCTTCTATTCGTATTCCTATTATTACTGTAGAGCAAGGTTGGAAAGGATGGTTAGAAGACAGAAGACCTGCTTCAAACGGTGATCCTTACAGAATTGCAGCTCGTATTATCAAAACAGTTAAATCTGCTAAAATATAATCCGAAACAATAAGTTAAATAAATTTAAAAAACACCTGCTTTATGTGGGTGTTTTTTTTTACCCTATGAGGTCGTAAATAAAATAAATGTAAAGGCCTAGCAATACAATACCATTGAATCGGTTTAAGCGGCTGTCTCTAGGGATAAATACCATAAGCAGCACCAGTATCGATATTACAAACATCCAAACAAGATCGTTTGATATCAGGTCCAAATCTTGAACTTTAACAGGAAGAATCATAGAGGTGACTCCCATAACTGCCAAGATATTAAAGACATTAGAACCTATTAGATTACCCAAAGAAATTGCCTTTTCTTTTCTAATTATTGCAACTATAGAGGCCGACAACTCAGGAATACTAGTTCCCACTGAAATTATTGAAACACTAATTACACGCTCGCTGACTTCCATTAAGGTAGCTAAAGAAACGGCTCCTTTCACTAAAGTCTCTGACCCAAGCCACAGCGCAAAACCACCTGCAAATAGATATATAAAAGTTTGCTTTTTATTTAATACTTTAAATTCAGCTGAAGCTGGTTCAATTAATTCGTTTTGTCCATTTTTATTTAATAAGTAAAAAATAAAACTAAACAATATGAGAATCATTATTAATCCTTCAAATGAAGAAAGTATTTGATCAGAAGCAATCATTACAATAAAAAGTAAAGTTGCAAAAATCATCATAGGCCAATCCGTTTTAAAAAAACTTTTTGGAACCGCAATGGGAGTAATGATTATGGTAATTGCCAGGACAAAAGCCAGATTGGCAATGTTAGAACCTACTACGTTTCCTAGGGCAATATCAGAATATCCAGAAAGAGCTGCCTGGATACTCACAATTAACTCAGGAGCAGAAGTTGCAAAGGACACTACGGTCATTCCGATAACCGCTTTTGGAATCGATAAGTTCAGCGAAAGAGATACGGAAGACTTTAATAACCAGTCTCCCCCTTTAATCAAAAGCAACAAACCAACTACAATCGCAATTAATGCCATTTATAAAATTTTGACAAATATACGGCTTCCTTCAAATCAAAGAAAGTAAAATCGTTTTAAAAAAAATATTTTGAATGCTTATAAAAAATTGGATTACTCAACAACCTCATAATCAATACTTGACTTTCGCAAAGCCCTAAGAGCTGAGCCGGAACCTTTATCGTCTATCTCAATTTCAACAGGATCTCCTTCCAAAAGTATATCTGTAAGGTCATTTGACAATGTCGGACTCATGTTACTAGAAATCTCCAGAATACATTTGGAAATGGCTCTTCTGTCTGGCCGCTGAGCATCACAAGACAATAAATTTAATTTCATAAGTATATTAATTAAACACAAGATATGAAAACCCTTCTTGCTAATTAAAAATTATAAAGCCAATCGGCTTATTTATATATAAAAAAAGGGTTATGTGATAATAAGTCGATACAAAAGATCAAGTTTTAACCGATTTAAATGACTTAATAAAAACATACAAGAAAAACGCGAAGAAGAACCAGTCGTTAATCCCATATATGGTATAGAAAATTCCTGCCATTTGATCTTGATTATATACAGCAGAAAGATCGTTGTTCGAAATCCAATTGATCCAATTAAATCCATAAATGAATTTTTCAATTGTAAACACTCCCACAAGCCAATTTAATTGCTCGTATTTTTGAGAAATAGATAAAAATACTAACCCCCAAACGACAATCATCAGTAAACCAAAATTAGACATTACCACCGGGTCGTTTTTTGGTATGAATTCATTTGTGAAAAACCTTGAAAAAATCAAAGCACCCCCAATATTCATTATTCCCGAAAAAACAAATCCTTTTGTAATTACTCCTTTACTAACTTTCATAAAGCATGATTATATTACTCACTAAGATATAAAAAATCAACAAGGGTTAACTAACGGATTTTTATATCTTAGTTAAACTGAATCTGGTAATCGCTAGTCATGGAAAAAATAAATAAAATATGGTGGGTTTATGTCATTAAATGTGTAGATGAAACCCTCTATACAGGAATCACAACAAACTTAGAGAGAAGAATCTTTGAGCATAACGAGTCTAAAAAAGGAGCCAAGTACACACGAAACAAAAGACCTGTTAATTTAGAATATTCAGAAAGACATCCAGACCGATCAACCGCATCAAAAAGAGAATATTACATCAAGAAACTTTCTAGATTAGAAAAACTAAAACTAATAGGCTTCACTCAAAAAGGGATAAGTTACAAGTAGATTTATAACATATTGACCTTTATCTAATCAATAACGTCTATATCTAATTGCTTAAATATTGGCTGTTCTGCTTACGTCCCCTTGTTTGGCTTTAAATATAGTTGATAGTGTAATTATATCTTCCATACTTAAAGTCTCTATCTGGCCGCTTATAGGGTTTGTTTCTTCCTGAAGAAATGCAAGCCATTCTCTAGCTATTGTTTTTCTGTTTTTAGAACCTTTTGGTCGTCCACTAGGATTACCTGATTCCCCCTTCTTAAACC
>Ga0209716_1000212_pt1 | contig 60091 bp, 54 predicted proteins | sample COGITO_mtgs_1205_FD_184811 | JGI IMG/M metagenome (GOLD analysis project Ga0209716, IMG submission 184811) | Pelagic marine microbial communities from North Sea - COGITO_mtgs_120531 (SPAdes) (version 2) | ecosystem: Environmental > Aquatic > Marine > Epipelagic ... | reverse complement strand
TTCTTTTTCTTTTGGTGATTTAGGAATAATTGAATCATCAATTTTTAGAATTCCTTTATCAATTAAAACTTTTACAACTGAGTAAGAGATTCTAGATGATTCTTTCATAACCTCACCTAAATTACCAGTAACTAATAAGTTTCCTTTACCTTTTAATTTAATAGCTTCACACTTTAAAACATCTCCACCAACAGCTGTCCATGCTAAACCATTTGCAATACCAATTGAATTTTTCTTATCAGCTGGATCTATTTCAAAAATAGGATTATCTAAATACGATTTTAAATTTTTAGTAGAAATTGTAACTTTTGTTAACTTATCATCACTTAACAATTTTTTTACAGCTTTTCTAAATAATTTAGAGAAAACTCTTCGTAAATTTCGTACACCAGCTTCTCGTGTATACTTTCCAACAATTAGTTCAATAGTTGCTTTACTTAATGATATTTCAGATTTTTTAAGTCCATGTTTCTCTAGCTCTTGAGGAATTAAATAGTCTTTTGCAATATGATATTTTTCATTAGGAGTATAAGATGAAATCTGAATAAATTCCATTCTGTCTCTTAATGGAGCAGGGATTCTTCTTGCATCATTTGCTGTTGAAACAAAAATAGTTTGAGATAAATCAATTGGAAAATTTAAATATAAATCTCTAAATTCATTATTTTGTTCTGGATCTAAGATTTCTAACATTACAGCAGTTGGATCACCTCGGTTATTCGCTCCTAGTTTATCAATTTCATCTAAAACCATAACAGGATTCATAGATTTTGCATCAATTAAACCTTTTACTAAACGTCCAGGCATTGCTCCAACATATGTTCGTCTATGACCTCTTAATTCATTAACATCTTCCATTCCACCTAGTGCAATTCTTACAAGTGGTCTTTTAAGAGCTTTTGCAATAGAGTTAGCTAGTGATGTTTTACCAACACCTGGAGGCCCTACAAAACATAAGACAGTACCTCTTGATTTTAAGTTTTTTAATTTTCTTTTTTCAAGTAATTCTTTTACAGCAAAAAATTCTGAAATTCTTTCTTTTGCTTTAAGTAAAGAATAATGATCTTTGTTTAATTGCTCTTCAACATTTGAAACAGAAATTTTTTCATTTGCATATTCTCCAAAAGGAATATCTAATACTTGCTCAATATAAGTTTGTAAAAGTGAAGCATCAGGAGAGTCTTGATGCATTCTTCCAAGTTTTTCAATCTGTTTTTTAACTTCTTTATATCCATCTTTAGGCATATGTTTTTTGATTTTTTTAAGCTTTTTAGTATAGGATTTTATCTCTTCATCTTTTTTATTATCTGTACCTAATTCTTGATTAATAGCTTTTATTTGTTCTTTTAAGAAGTAATCTTTATGAGTCTTTTCAATCTTTGAATTAACTTTTTGTGTAATTTCTTTTTGAATTTTGTAAGATTCAATCTCTTTTTTTACTACTTCGATAATGTCTAATAATCTTTTTTCAATATCTCTTTGTGAAAACAATAAATAAGCTTCATCTTTTTTCACTTTTAAAACAGAAGAAATTAAATCTGCAATTCTTACTGCATCATCATTTTCTTCAATTGTTTTGATTAAATCTGAGGGAAATTTTGAATTAACTCTAGATAATTTTTTGATTTGTTCAATCAAGACAGAAATAACAGATTTGATATTTTCTTTATCAAAATCTTTATTTTCTAAAATATCAACATTTACAAAAAGTGGATTCTCTTTGTTAAACTCTTTAATACTACCTTTTGCTAAACCTTGGAAAAGTACTTTTATCTTACCATCTGGCAGAGACACTTTTCTCATTATATTTCCAATAACACCTACATCATAAAAAGAGTCTTCTTCTCTTTTATCTTCGCTACCTTGTTTAGAAACAGCAACTATTACTAATTTATTATTTTCAATCGCATATTCAATTGCTTTAATATTTTCTTCATTACTTAAAAAAAGTGGCGCAATCATAAATGGGTATAAAAATATTTCATCTTCTATTATCAACGGTATATTTTGTGGAAATTTATCGTAATTTTCTAATTCCATGTAGTTTGGCTCCTAAAATTTATTGTATTTATTATTTATTTTTACTATATTTATTCAAAAATTGATCTGTAATATGGAACTTTTACAGCTTCAATTTCACTTGGATTAATCCAAGATTCTTTTACTTTTTTATTATAAAAAGCAGCTGCTTCTTTTTTTCCTTTTTTCTCATAAAGTTTTGCAATAGATAAATCTAATGATGCTTTTGCCATATATAACCTTGCATTAATTGTATCAACTAAAGGCATATAGGGAGAATTTATATATTTTGATTTAAAATCAGCAATGTCTTTAATAGTATTTTCAATTAATTCTTGATCTCTTAGTTGATAAGCAAAACCTAAAAAGTTTGCTTTTATTTTTAAATATCTTGCATAATCAATATTTTCACTTAGTGCAAATCTTTTGATATATTCATCTAAATAAAAATTAGCTAAAGCATATTCTTCTTCTTCAATATGTGAATTTACTAAAATAAGTAAAGAAGTAGGAATCAAAGGAGAATTTCTATGTTCACTCTCTAAAGATGTATATGTATCATCTGCTTGATCTAAGTAACCTCTTGAAATTTCAGTTAACATTTTGTTATACCAATAAAGTGCTGGTTTATTATATTCTGTTACTTCATTTTTACTAGAACATGCTGTAAAAATAAATATTGAAGTAATTACTAATAATAAACTTTTGATTTTTGAGTTACTAATCATATAAATGTCCTTTATTATAAAGATGATATTTTATCTAATACTTGCTTAGGGAATATCTGCTATAATTATTTAAAAATATTTAAAAGGCGTTTTTATGAAACTTACTTTAATTGGTAATGGAATTATGGCTCAATCATTAGCTAAAGGATTAGTTAAAGACCATGAAGTAGAGATAATTGGAAGAGATGAAAATAAATTAAAAGCAATAAAAGAGAAAATACCAGAGATTACATTTAAAACATTTGACAAGCAAGAAAATATTGAAGATAAAAATGTAATATTTTGTGTTAAACCATATGCTCTAGAAACTGTTTCAGCTAGACTGACAGGTGAAGCAAATATATTATTATCAATATTAGCAGGAACAACTCTTGATTCATTAAAAAAAGCAATTAAATCTAAATATTATGTAAGAACTATGCCAAATATTGCAGCATCTGTGCAGAATTCTATGACTACAGTTACAGGAGATAATGAAGCAAAAAATTCTGCTTTAGAAATTTGCTCATCAATTGGTAAAACTGTTTGGGTTGATACTGAAAAGCAATTAGATATTGCAACTGCAATAGCAGGTTCTGGTCCTGCTTTTTTAGCTTTAATTGCAGAAGCCATAACTGATGGAGCAGTAAATGCAGGTTTAGAGAGAAACTTAAGCACAAAACTTGTTCAAGGATTATTTTCAGGAACTGCTTCACTATTAGAAGATTCACATCCTGCAATTATTAAAGATTCTGTTATGAGTCCTGGAGGAACAACTGCTGCTGGATATGCTAAACTTGAAGAATATGCTGTAAGAAATGCAATGATTCAAGCAATAGCAGCATCGTATGATAAAGCTACAGAACTTGGTAAAAAATAGTTTTACATTACTTGAAACTATTATAAGCATTAGCTTATTAATTATTGTAATAAGTGGGTTTAAAAACTCATCTTATTATGATGATAAAAATTCTTTATTATTCCAAAAACTTAACGATTTAGAAAATAAATTTATTACAAAAGATTACAGTACATTTACAAAAACTACACATGATTTAAAAATTATTCTCAATTCAAATGAAAATACTAATATCTTAGTAAAAAAATACACTTTTGAAAATGATGAAATAAAGATATATAAATATGAAAAATAGTTTCTCTCTTCTTGAATTAATAATAGTGATTTTAATATCTTCAATAGTAATAATAAGTTCATTATTTTTTCTAAAAGAATCATATTTTACAAATAAAGATATACAAGAAACAGAAATATCTAAGATAGATTTACTATCAACAAAAATATTTTTATCAAAAAATATAGAAGATTTAGACGCTAATCTAAAATTTGAAAACTCTGTGCTTTATTATAAAGAAAATATATTACTAGAAAATGTAAATGAATTTATCATTATTAAAAACGGTTTGTATTATGAAATAAATATTACTTTTAAAAATAAAATAAAACAGTTATGGAAAATTAAAATATGATAGATATTAAACTAAAAACTAAAAAAAGTTTCACTTTATTAATCACAATTTTTGTTGTAGTTTTATTTTCATATTTAGCAATAATTACAATGCAAACAAAAGCATTATCAAATACAAACATACAAAACCAATATTTGTATATTCAAGCTTATAATCATAAAGAATTTTTAAAATCATATATTTATGCAATTGATTTAAAAGATATAAATCATATAGAGATAAATGATGATTTATTTAATATTTATGCAGATATTAAAAAAGACATGAACTCTTTTGATGTTGATATTTATGTCAAATCAAAAGAGTTTGATATTTCAATATATGAAAATTTTATTATAAAATAACCTCAAGTACTTTTTTAGCTAAATTTAAAGCTTTGGTTCTATGAGAGACCTCTTTCTTAGCTTCATATCCAAGTTCACCCAAAGTTTTTTCAAAACCATTTGCTATAAACATTGGATCATAGCCAAAACCACCCTCACCTTTTTGCTCATTTATAACATCACCATGCATCCACCCATGTACTGTATATACTTCAGCTTGATATATAATTGCAATACAAGCAGTATAAAATGCTTTTGTTCTTTCGATATTCTTTTTATTTAAATTTTCTATTAACTTTAAATTATTATCTTTGTCTTTCGCATTTTTCCCTGCATATCTTGCAGAATAAATACCAGGTTCATTATTTAAAATAGGTACTGTTATTCCTGAATCATCTGAAATAACAATTACGTCTTTGAAGCCTTTTTTATCTAATTCGTCATAAATTGTTTGTGCTTTTTTTATTGCATTGCCTTTAAAAGTATCTTGATCTTCAATTATTTCAATGTCTCCTAAAATTTCTTTGAATGCTACTATATCATCATCTGGCATCAATTTTTCGAATTCTTTGATTTTTCCTTTATTTCCTGAAGCTAAAACAATTTTCATTTATTTCCTTTTCAACCTATTATTAACTTTAATTATATATAATCACGTCAAATTATATTATGTTTAGGATTATATATGTTTAAATCAATATTACCCCTTAGTTCAATTATTGCACTAAGATTTTTAGGATTATTTTTAGTTTTACCAGTTATATCAGTATATGCTATGAATTTAGAAGGTGCTTCAACAACTCTTCTTGGAATTGTTATAGGTGGTTACGCACTTACTCAAATGATTTTCCAAGTTCCATTTGGAGTTATGAGTGATAAGTTAGGAAGAAAAGGAACTATTGTATTAGGATTAATCCTATTTGCACTTGGTTCATTAATATGTGCTGTATCAACAGATATTTACACATTAATGTTTGGTAGACTTTTACAAGGTGCAGGAGCTATTGGAGCAGTTGTAACTGCAATGATTAGTGATTTAGTTAAAGAAGAACAAAGACCAAAAGCTATGGCTTTAATGGGTATGAGTATTGCTGGTGCATTTGCTATATCTATGGTTGCAGGTCCAATTTTAGGTGCTGCATATGGAATTGAAGTATTATTTTATATTACAATGGTATTAGCATTAGTATCTATTTATGTTTTATTAAAAAAAGTACCAAATCCACCACAAATTACGCATACGTACAATAAAAAAGCAAACTTAAAAGAAATACTTTTAAATGGAAATTCAATCAAAATGAATATCACAAACTTTTTACAAAAAGGTTTAATGACATTCGCATTTATGATTATTCCAATGGTACTAATAAACAACTTTTCTTGGGAGTTATCAGAGTTATGGAAGGTTTATGTACCTGCAATGATTTTTGGTGTTTTAGCAATGGGACCAGCTGCAGTATTTGCTGAGAAAAAAGGTAAATTCAAAGAGATCCTAATTATTGGTGTTGTATTTTTTGCAGTATCTTATTTAGTAATTGGTTTTGCAAATAGTGCAATTGTTTTTGCTATTGGTGTAGTTATTTTCTTTGTTGGATTTAATATGCATGAACCAATTATGCAATCACTTGCAGTTAAATTTGCAAAAGTACACCAAAGAGGTTTAGTTTTAGGAATCTTTAATTCAGCTGGTTATTTAGGTACTTTCCTAGGTGGAGTTATTGGTGGAATCTTCTATGAAGATGTTTCATTATCTACTTTAGTAGTTGTAATTGCTGTAATTTGTGTAATATGGGCTGTTTTAATTATTACTATGCCAAATCCAGAAAAAAAGAAATTTGTGTATTTACCACTTGATGAATATAAACAAGAAAATACTTCTAAATTAGAAAGTGCAAATATTGATGAATGGTATATTAATGATACTGAACAAATCATAGCTGTTAAGTATGATAATGAAAAAATTAGTGAAGACGAAGTAAAAAATTTACTAAAATAAAAATAAAGAAACAATTTTAGAAAAATATTAATAATATTTTTCTTGTTGTTTTATTCTTATAAACTCTGCTTTATATAAAATAACTTAATATTAATACTACGTTAATAAAAATATATTATAATTCTTCAATTAAAGAAGGATAATAATGTTTGATAAAATTTTAAGATTTTTCGTAGAAAATTCACGAGTTAATTACACTCTATTTATTTTAGTATTTGCTATTGGTATCTGGTCTTATACAAAAACACCAAAAGAAATTTTTCCTAGTTTTGAACTTGATATGATATCTATTAAAGGTTCATATAGTGGTGCATCAGTTGATATTTTAGATAAAATGGCAGTTGTTGAGATTGAAGACAATATAAAAAATATTGATAGCGTTGATACTATGTCTACAATTATAAGCCCCGGTTCATTTACAATTGTTTTAGAGCTTAAAAAAGGTAAAAACAAATACAATGAAGCAGATAAAGTTAAAGATGTAATTGCACTTATAAAAGGTAATCTTCCTTCTGATATGGATGAACCTACAGTAAATGTTTTAAATCGTTCACGAGCACTTATAGATGTAACTCTTACTTCAGAAAAATATTCAACAGATGAACTAAAACCTTTTGCTGAAACGTTAAAGAGCCAAATTCTTGGAATTAGTGGAATAAATGACGTTACAATATTTGGAGATTCAGATAAGTATTTTGAAGTTTTAATAGACGATAAAAAAATCGATGCTTTAGGACTTAATAAAAGTGATGTTTTTTCTACTATCTCTACTTTATCATATATCTTTCCCGTTGGAAAAATTGAAGATCCTAAAAAACACTATTATATTTCAACATACAATGGTGCAAAAAATGCAGTAGATTTTGGTAATACTTTAATCAAGGTTTCCAATAAAAACATATATGTAAAAGATATTGCTCAAATTTCTAAAAAATATGCAGACTCATCTACTCTTTATTCTTTTAACGGACAAAATGCTTTATCTTTAGCAATTGAGCAATCAGATACTGCTGATGCAATAGTTCTTGCTCAAAAGATAAAAGATTTACTTCCTTTAATAAATAAAAAGAATTCTGATATTAATATCACAATTGCCGATGATAATAGTGAAAGAATTACTGATAGATTAAATATTGTTGTTTCAAACATTTTATTAGGAATTATATTAATTACAATATTAGTGATGATTTTAATTAACTTTAGAATGTCGGCAATTATTGCACTTGGTATTCCAACATCATTTGTAATTGCAGCAATATATATGTATCTTAGTGGTTATTCTATAAACATGATATCACTTGTTGGAGTTTTAATTGCAATTGGTATTGTTGTTGATGATGCAATTGTTGTGAGTGAAAATATTCAACAACATATAGAAGAGGGAATGCATCCAAAAGAAGCTGCAATAAAAGGTGCAAGTGAAATGGTAAAACCAGTAACTATAGCATCTCTTACTACACTATTTTCTTTTCTTCCTGTATTAATGATTAGTGGAACTATGGGTGAGGTTATGAAACTTATCCCTATTGCATTAAGTGCACTAGTAGTTGCCTCGTTAATAGAAAGCTTTATTTTTCTTCCAATTCATGCTGCACATGCACTAAAAAATGGTGCAAAAGTTACTTCATGGGAAAAAGCAAATAAAATTTATAATTCTATCATTCATTTTTTCATGGATTGGAAAAAAACATTTCTTATTATATTTATTATTCTTGTACCCTTTGCAACATTTACAGCTATTAAAACATCAAAGTTCCAAATGTTTCCAAAATTTGATGCTACAGATGTTAAAATCTCTATGAAAGCAGATGCAAATACAACACTTGAAGAATCATTTAAAATTGTTCAAGAAATTGAAAAAGATTTAATGCTTAAAAAAGATGAGTTTTTTATAAGAAGTATTGATTCAGTTGCTGGTTATAGAAAAGATACTGGAAATAATACAGAAAGGTTTCCTTATGCTATGTATATGACAGTAGAACTTCAAAAATTAAAAGCTGCAAATATCTTAGATAAATATGTAACTCCTTATCTTAGCTTTTATTATGACGATGAAGGCAGAACACGGACTTTAAAATCAAAAGAAATTGCTGCAAAGTTAAAAAAATTCTTAAATGAAAAAAACTATAAAGAAAAATATAAATTAGAAGAAATAGGTGTACTAGAAAGAAAAGTAGGACCTATTAAAGCTGATGTAAAAATTGGTTTAGTTTCGCATGATAATCAAAAAGTAATTAAAGCAATGGATGATTTAACTGTTGCTATAAATAAACTAGATGGAATAAAATCAGTATCAAATTCTCTAAAATTTGGAATTGATGAAATTAAATTAAAAGTTAATAAATATGGTGAGTCACTTGGAATTACAGAATCTTTTATAGGGTCATATCTTTCAAATCTTTATCTATTAAAGAAAAAAGGTGTTTCTTTTGATGATAAAGAGATGTTAGATATCAAAATCAAATCTAAAAATAAAGATAATTATGAAGCTTTTAAAAGTACACAAATACCATTAAGTAACGGTTCTTTTGTTGCACTAGAACAAATAGTTGAACTTAATACAATTAGAGCATTTGAACAACTTTTAAAAGATCAAGGAGAGAAAAACTTCTACTTTTTTGCAAATGTTGATCCTGATATTATAACTTCAACTGAAGTAATTGAAAAATTACAACCATTATTAAATCAACTTAAAAATGATGGAATAAAACTAGTGTTTAAAGGTGAGGCTCAAAAGAAAGAAGAATTAAAAAGAGATATGCTACTAGCTTCAGGACTTGCTATTATTCTAATTATGCTTTCAATGCTTTATTTATTTAACTCATTTAGAGAAACATTTATAGTTATGAGTATTATTCCATTTTCAATTTTAGGAGTTTTAATAGGTCATAAAGTTATGGGATTAAATTTATCTATGCCCTCAATGATAGGTGCATTAGGATTAGCTGGTGTTGTTATTAATGATGGTATTATTATGATGACTTATCTTAAAAAAGCTAAGACTTTGGAAGAAATATTTGTAAAAGCAACTAAAAGATTTAGACCTATTATTATTACAACTGTGACTACATTAATTGGAATGAGTTCATTAATTTTCTTCCCAACAGGTCAAGCTGTTATCTTCCAACCAATTGCAATTGCATTAGGCTTTGGTCTTGCTTGGGGAACAATTCTTAATCTAGTTTACTTACCAGTTCTATATACAATCAGTCATAAGCTAAGAAAAGACAAGTAAGCTATTTATATAGCTTACTTATCTTTTAAAGAATAAATATAAAACTTCTAATAGCAGATGCACTCATAGAATAAGGTTCTATATTTATCTTTTTTAATGTATATTCAACATTTAATATCATTTTTGAAAATAATATTTCAAAAGAAAAATTAGAAGGAGAAAGTATAGTTTCTTTATTGGATTTTATATATTGTAAATCTTTTATTATATTTAAATCATTTTTATCTTTATGAAGAAATTCTAATTGCCAATTATTCTGCCAAGTATTAAAAAGATAGTTTCCATTCACATCTTTTTGTGTTCTAATCTTCCATCTTAAAACTTGCATATATTCATAAAGCTTTAGTAACTCGAATTTGTTATGTTCTAATGCCGTAAATTTATGCTTGTCTTGTAAGCTATACGCTTTATAAATTAATTTATAAAGACCAATAATCAAAAAATCATTCCTGTTCGCAATGTCTTTATTTAAAAGAGCATAATGTAGGTATTCATCATAAGTTTTTAACTTTTTCTTATCTTGTATAATATTAATATAATTTTGATTTTCTACTATTTGCTTAATAATATCTTTAGAAAGTATTTTATTATAAGAATAGGGATTACGTATATCTAGCTTTTTTTTATACTTTATTAAAGTAGATATAATTTCATTTTTGTATTTTACAATTTCAACTGCAGAATTAGTTTGTACAACACTCTTAATATTGTCTTTACTAAAACTACAACCTTCAAAAAAGAGTACTAAAACTACAATAGCAAAAACATTTACTAATTTTAAATTCATAGTACTCTCCTTTTAAATTCATAAACAATATAGCTTATGAAATTATTTTTAATTCATTTTCAATTTTTTCTAATTTAGTTTTTGCGTCTTCTAATGCTTTTGTATTTTCAGCAATTACCTCAGCAGGAGCATTTGCTACAAATCTTTCATTTGATAACATACCATTAAGTTTATCAAACTCTTTTTGAGTTTTTGCTTGTTGTTTTGTTAACTTATCAATAATTGGACTCATATCAATTTCAGATGTTGGAAGATATACTTCTAAATTATCTGATACATCTGTAATTGAATTTTCAACTTTTGCATCAACAAATTCTATATTTTCAACTTTACCAAGTTTTTCAATAAATGGCTTTGCAACATCTTTATTGATATTTGAATCTAATTTAATATATGCTTTTGCAATTTTTGAGTTACCCATGTCAATTACTACTTTTGCACGTCTTACAGATATAATAGCCTCTTCTATAACAGCAAACATATCTTCAATATCTTGATTTTTAGCAATATTTTTAGGGAAGTTGTTAATCATTAATGACTCACCATCTTCAAGTGTAGTTCCTGATAATTTGTGATATAAGTAATCTGCAATAAATGGCATAAATGGTGAAATCATTTTTAATGTTTCTTTAAAAATTGCTCCAAGTTCTAAAATAGAGTCTTTTGAGCCTTTTGAATATTCAATACCCCAGTTACAGAACTCATTCCATACAAACTTATAAAGTGTACTAGCAGCTTCATTAAACTTGAATGTTTCTAAGTTATCTCTTAACTCATCAACAGATTTACTTAACCTACTTTGCATATATAAACCAAGTGGTGTTTTAATTTCAATATCTTTTAAATCAGGGAAAGTTTCAATATTTAACTGTAAAAAATTTGCTGCATTATAAAGCTTGTTTGTAAAGTTTCTAAATTGTTCTAAATTCTTTTCACCGAGTTTAATATCTCTTCCTTGTATAGCTAAGTATGCAAGTGTAAATCTAATAATATCAGCAGAATGCTCTTCAACCATATCTAAAGGATCAATTACATTTCCTTTTGATTTAGACATTTTTGCACCAGTTTCATCACGAACAAGAGCATGCATATAAATATCTTTAAATGGTAGTTCACCAGTAAAGTGATCTCCCATCATCATCATTCTAGCAACCCAAAAGAACATAATATCAAAACCAGTAATTAAAAGTGAGTTTGGATAGAAGTCTTTCATATCCTGTGCTTCATTATATAATTCTTGAAGCTTTCCATTATTCCCCCAACCTAAAGGACTCATAGCCCATAGTGCAGATGAGAACCAAGTATCAAGAACATCAGGATCTTGAGTATAATGTTTTTCTCCACACTTAGGACAAGCTTCTGGTTCGTCTGATTTATCAGCCCATTGGTGATTACATGAAGTACAAGTAAATACAGGAATTCTATGTCCCCACCATAATTGTCTAGAAATACACCAAGGTCTTAACTCATCCATCCAAGCTGTATATGAATTAATCCAATGTTGTGGATGGAAGTTGTTATGAGCTTTTGTTTTTTCAATTGATGAATCAGCAATCTTATTAGATAAAAACCATTGTTGAGAAATAAAAGGCTCAACAATATTTTTACATCTATAACAGTGTCCTACTTGATGAACATGGTCCTCAATTTTTACAATATATCCTGCATTTTCTAAAGCTTTTACAATTACTGGACGTGCTTCAAGTCTTTCTAATCCTGCAAACTCTCCACAGTAATCATTTAAAATACCTTTTTCATCAAATACTTTAATAAACTCTAAGTCATGTCTTTTTCCTACTTCATAATCATTTTGATCATGTGCAGGAGTTACTTTTACAACACCTGTTCCAAATTCCATATCAACATGAGAATCTGTAATAACTTTGATTGTTCTATCTGTTAATGGAAGTAATACTTCCTTTCCTACAATTGAAGTATATCTTTCATCTTCTGGATGAACCATAATAGCAGTATCCCCAAAGTATGTTTCAGGTCTAGTAGTTGCTACTTCTAGCTCTCCACTACCATCTGCAAACTTATAAATCATTGTATAAAACTTACCATTTACTTCTTCATGTTCAACTTCAATATCAGATAAGGCTCCATCATGTGTACACCAGTTAACCATATAGTTATTTTGAGTTATTTGACCTTCGTTGTATAAAGATACAAAAGCTTCTTTCACTGCTTCTTTAAGACCCTCATCCATAGTAAATCGTTCACGCTTCCACGCAGGAGTAACTCCTAGTTTTCTCATTTGATGTACGATATTTCCACCAGATGTTTCTTTTTGTTTCCAAGCTCGCTCTAAAAATTTCTCACGACCTAATTCTTCTTTTGTAGTACCCTCAGCTAATAATTGTTTTTCAACAACATTTTGTGTAGCAATTCCTGCATGATCAGTTCCTGGTTGCCAAAGAGTTTTGAAACCATCCATTCTTTTATATCTAGTAATAATATCTTGAAGTGTAAATGTAAGTGCATGTCCAATATGTAAACTCCCTGTTACATTTGGAGGAGGCATCATGATTGAGAAAGTTTTTTGTTTTTTATTTTCATCTAGTTCTTGAATCGACTTATTTCCGTCAATTTCAAAATATCCTCTGTCTTCCCAAATCTTATAGTAATTATCTTCTACTTTTGATGGTTCGTATTTATCGCTCATTAAAAATCCTATATAGCTTTATTATTCGCGATTATATCTAAACAATATTTAATATACAAATTTAAATAGAAGTCTTTTCATCATCTTTTACAAGCCCTGCTTCTCTTAAAAAAGGAGATGCAATAAAAGCCATTTTCTTAATTCTGTCAAACTTTGCGTAAGATAAATAAAGTATATCTTTAGCTCTTGTAACTGCTACATAAAAAAGACGTCTTTCTTCTTCTAAACTTCCACCTTTACTCATAAGTTTTCTGTTTGGAAATCTTCCGTCCATTAAATCAATCACATAAACTTCTTTGAACTCTAAGCCTTTACTTGCATGAACAGATAATAAATTTACGCCATCACCTTCACTCATTTCGGAACCACCTAAAATCATTGAGTTAATAAACTTTGATAACTCTTTAAAGTTTTTAGATAAATTTTTCAAAATCATTCCTTTACGATTTATTTTTGCTAATGACTTTGTTTTTTGCATTGGATTTATTGTTCCATCTTTTGCAGTTGCTCTTTTTGTTGATAAAAAATCTTTTAATCTTGAATACATCATTGATGAAGAGATACTTGATACCAATGACTCTGGATTTTTTGTTCTTCGTAAGTGCTTCATAAGCAAGTAGAAATCATAAATATATTTACCACCCTCTACGTTTAACTTTGGATGTTTTAAAATTGGATTTGATAAAAAAGCTTCTTCAAAACCACAGTCTTTATACTTTGAAACAGAACCTAATTCTAAAAAATCATCAAATAAACCCAATTGTCTATTTTTAACTTTCTTTGTATCATAAGGGTTATTAATATCAGGATTAGGATGAAATAATCCTTTTAATATATCCCCATCACCTAGTTTAATTAAAGCATCAAAAATATCCTTGGCAATTGCTTTTCCAATACCTTTACCATGCTCTAAAACATGAATAAATGCCATCATATCATTATGTGACATCTGCATAACTAAAACATCTAAAATAAACTTAATTTCAACAGAATCAAAAAAAGACATTCCACCTTTTCTTTTTGCTGGGATTTCGTATTCACGTAAGTTTGCTTCTATTCCATCTGCACTTGAATTATTTCTATAAATAATTGCAATTTCATCATGAGGGGTTTCACTCTTTGAAATTAGTTTTGAGATATATTCATATTGTGCAAATAGTTCATTAAAAGCTAAAAGCTTTGGTCTTATTGTTTCATCTGTTCTCATAACTTCTAGGTTTTTATCATATATTCTTTCATTGTGCTCAATAACTTTTGTAGCTAAATCTAAAATAGGTTTAGTAGAACGGTAATTTTTTCTTAAAGTAAATACAGTAGCATCATCATATCTTGATGAAAAAGTTGAAATAATACCAATATCTGAGCCATTAAAAGCATAAATACTTTGATCATAATCTCCAACACAAAATAAAGAGTTAGGTTTAAATGCATCTAATAATCTTCCTTGCAAAGGATTAGTATCTTGGTATTCATCAACTAAAACTTCTTTAAAATTAAAATCTTGTGTTTTCAAAGTATCAAGCATAATAGTAAGTAAATCATCAAAATTTGCATAGCCGTATTTTATTTTTAAAGCATTAAATTCATCAACTACATCTTCATAAATTAGAGTATATATTTCATGAGAAGCATTTTTATCTTTTATCCAAATTCCGAACTCTTCACCTGTATTTGAATTAAGATATAAAGAATACATATCATATAAATATCCACCATCGTATGGATTTGCTTCATCATCTCTATCATAAAATACTCTTTTTTCATAAACTGATTTAAATAGAGTTTTTAGTTCATTTGGTTGCTTAAGTGTGATATTTATGTTTAATTGTTTTAGTAGTTTATATGAAACGGAGTGAAAAGTCCCTGCCATAATTCGCTTTGCTACATCTTTTCCAAAAAATTTAGCAACTCTTTGAACCATCTCAGCAGCTGCTTTATTTGTAAAAGTTAATAAAAGAATCTCTTCTGGTTTAACATTATTATTAATTAAGTTAGCAATTCTTCCTACAATAGTAGAAGTTTTACCTGTACCCGCACTTGCAATAATAAGATTATACCCTTTAGGACAAGTTGCAGCACTTAATTGTTCTTTGTTTAAATTTGATAATGGCATATATTAGTTGATTCTTTATAGTAGTTTTTTTAATTAGGAATTTTAACATAAAAGAGGAAAGTTATTAATTAATTTGAATAAAAAAAGGTGCTATCAAAGATAACACCTTTTTACAAGGAAACATAAAAAAGTATTTATATTTAAGAAATCTATCTTAAAAATTTATTTTAATAAATAAGTCGCTGCGTCAACTTATCTATAGAAAAATTATACATGTACTCTGTTAACTAAGTCCTAATAAAAGATTAATGAAGAGTTAATCTAAATATTAACTTTATTTATCTTCTGTAAAACTTTATAATAAGCTAAAATACTAATCATTACTAAATAGCTATATTGAAGAATTGATAATGATTTTTGAGCCATTATAAAATGTATTGTTATTAGTATCAATGCTATATAGATGATTTGATGTTTGGTTTTATACTTTTTAAATAAACTTTTTGTAGAGGTAAAACTCATAAATAAAAGTATAAAAAATGCAATCATTCCTAAATAAATAAATGGCTTATCAAAAGTTTCTTCAATAATAAATATCATACTAAACTCAGCATCAAAAACTATAAAATTTAGTAGGTGTAAAAGGGCATAAAAAAATCCAAATAAACCGATCAATCTTCTGTATTTAAGAAGATTGATTTTTTTACTTATTAATGAAATAGTAATTGAAAAAAACAGTATCACAGTTGCAGTTGCTCCTGTTACTGTGTATATATATTTTATAGGATCAACTACATTTTCAAAGACTAGTATTTGTAAGTTCAATACTAATAAAGGAATTGATAAAAGAAAGTATATTAATAATTGTTTCATTAAATAAACTTTTTCAAATCCATCCCAGCATACATATGAGCAACTTCTTTTTCATAGCCATTGTACATTAATGTTTTTTGTTTTAAGAACTTTCCTAAAACTCTTTCTCTTTTTTGCGACCATCTTGGATGATCTACATTTGGATTTACATTAGCATAAAAACCATACTCTCTTTTATTTGAGCGTTGCCATGTATTAAGTGGTGCTTCATTTACAAATGATATTTTTGAAATAGATTTAATAGATTTAAATCCATATTTCCAAGGAACAACTAATCGTAAAGGTGCTCCATTTTGATTTGGTAAAGTTGAACCATAAAGACCTATTGCCATAAAAGACAATTCATTCATAGCTTCATCCATTCGTAATCCCTCAACATAAGGATAATCAATACTTGCAAAAACTCCACGAGATTGGTCAGGGAACATTTCTTCATCATATTTAGTTTCAAACCTAATATATTTTGCACTAGATAATGGCTTAGCAAACTTTATTAAACTTGAAAGTGAAAATCCATTCCAAGGTACAACCATAGACCAGCCCTCAACACATCTAAATCTATAAATTCTCTCTTCAATAGAAAAATTTTTTGTTAAATCATCTAATAAAATTTTCATAGGCTTCTCAATTAATCCGTCAATCTCTATCTCCCAATCATCAGTTTTTAGAGTATGAGCCATATCTTTTACAGCACTTTTAGATGTTGTAAATTCATAAAAATTATTATAAGTTGTGATTTGTTCATAGGTATTTAATTTTAGATTATTGATATTTTTATCTTTTAGATATTGTAAGTTTGGTACTGGAATATTATCTTTTGCCAAAGCTTCTATTAAAGCTCCTGATGCAACCAGTGAAGCAGCTCCGAGTTTTAAAAAACTTCTTCTTTTGTTAAATAACTCTTCAGGTGTTACTTCCGATGATGATATATCCCATCTTGGTTTCTTTATTATATTCATAATTTACCCTTTAATCTGAATTGTTTATCTATTATTATATATACTTAGTATAAAGAATCTGTTTAGAGAAGAAGTAAAACTATGTTAATATTTATCTATTTCTTTAACATAGGTGTAAAGCTATGTTAAATTATATACCTTTTTTTAACCTAGTAAATAGTTTTACATTTATATAAAATTTACTGTTTTTAATTTGGATACTTTCTAATACACCTATTTCCTCTAGTTCTTTGAGATACTTTGATGCTGTTTGTCTTGTAAGATCCAATTCATCAACTAAAAAGTTTATCTTTGTATATGGGTGAGAAAACAATATCTCTATTAAATCCTTACTATAAATCTTTGGCAATTTTTGTTTTATATCGTACTTTGTCTTTTTCATAAGGGCTGATATATCATTTACTAAAGATATTGTTTCTAATGATGTTTGCTCTACTCCATCAAGCATATATAAAATCCACTCTTCCCAATTATCTTTCGTTCTTACTTCTTGTAATAATCTATAATAAGCATCTTTATGTTTAATAATATAGTTACTAAGATACAAAATAGGAATATCAAGTAAATCATTTAAAATAAGATACAAAATATTTATGATTCTTCCTGTTCTTCCATTCCCATCATAAAAAGGATGTATAGTTTCAAATTGATGATGTATAATAGCCATATTTATAAGAGCATCTATATTATTTGTTTCATTTATATATTGTTCTAAATTTGACAAAAGTTTTTCTATATCTTCATAGTTTTGTGGTGGTGTAAATATCACTTCTCCCGTTTTTGCATTTGATAGATTTGTTCCACTTTGTTTTCTAACACCTGCATCATTTTGTTCTAACTCTTTTTGTATTTCTACTATATATTTTTTTAATAATAATTTATTATCTTGTACTAGATGATAACCTTTTAAAAGAGCATTTTTATAGTTTTGTACCTCTTTTGTAGCGTGAGAGATGTTTTTTATATCAAGATTTGCTTTATAAAGTTCATCATGAGTAGTAATGATATTTTCAATCTCACTACTATCTTTTGCTTCTTGTAATGCTAATGAATTTATAAGTATCTTAGAATTAGGAATTATTTTTGACACACCATTTAATTTAGCTAATGCACTATTTGCAGTAATAGATTTTTTTAATATAGCTTTTGTTTCTATATCTTTTTGAAGTGGTAGTTTATTAGGGATGAATTCTTTCATTGTTTGACCTCATAATTACAAGCTTTAAGTTCTTTTATTAATTGTTGTTTCCATCCAGCAGCTGAATCTAATTGTGTATAAACCACGCCACTTATATCACTAGGTGTTTCTATTTCACCTTTTACTAAGGCACATACATTTTTTCTTCCAATTTTTGCCATTAAATAACCATGCTCAAATACTACATTTTGTCTTGCTCTATCTTTAGCTTGAATTTTAGTTTCCAACGCCCCTCTTCCTTTATCACAAGGAGTATATAAAATGATTGCAAAATTAGCTTCATCAGTATAATGTTCGATTTTTTCTATAATTGTCATACTCATACTTGCTTGTTCATGTAATATGATTGTTTGTAATCCAATTTGTTCAATAAATCTAGCTACTTCTTGTTTTGTTTCATTGTCATGACCATGCACTATAAATACTTTATTTTTAACATTTAGCATATCTGTTTCTTTTATCTTTTGTTCTTTTTTAATTATTGCTATATCAGTGTCTACTGCATAAAACGAATATAATAAATTAAAAATAGGTTTAACTTCTATAATATCAATTTTTTTTAAATCTTCAGGTATAGCACTCCCTCCACTTCCTTCTAAAAATGTTTCACAAATATGTATTATTTTTAGATATTCATTATCTATTTTAAAGGCATATTGTGAATTTTTTAATGCTTTATCTAATTTTTGTTTTAAATCTATAGTTGAGATTAGTTCTCTACTTGCATCTGCATTATAATGATTATTAACATTCATTTTATCATTTATAAATTCAAATAAACTATTAAATTTATAATGTAAATATGAAAAAAGATAAGTTAAGTCATCACTTGGAATATCAGAATAAAATGGTAAAAACTTATTTATATCTTCTATATAGTCTGTTGGTATTTCATCACATTTATTTTTTATAAATATTTCAATATGTTTATTATTCATTCAATAATTCCTGTAATTTTATTCCATTATAGATAATATCTTTAAGTTTTGTATCACTTTTTAATTTAGTTATATCATGATTTATTTCAAATCTCTTACCAAAAGTATTTAATATATGTAGATTTAGTATTCTTTTTGAATTTTTTTCGATTGTTTTAATATAATCACCCTCGATAATTGTAAAATATTTTATTTCATTTGGTTTAATAATGAATGGTTCAATAAAATTTATATCTGATAGTGGAACTTCTGAAGAAGTAATATTTGTTGTCTTTAAAAATAAATGAATATGTCTAATAAAAAGTTCTTGGTTACCTACATTTGATAATGTATAATATAGTTTTCTGCGATTATCTGGATATTCTTGTTTTACTAAACATAATATTGCTTTTGATGATTTAAAAAAATGAGAAAAATATAATGCAACTATTGAAATAATTACAGCAGTTATCGAAAGTATTAAGCTATATATATCAAAATTATTAGAATTTTGTGCTAGTTGCATGATGTCAAATAATTTTTCTACTGATGTAGTATTGTAATCCATAATTAAATACCCTCAATAATTTTTATCTCGTCATCACTTAATTTATAAATCCCATAAACTAAATTATCAATCTCATCAACGCTATTTTTTACTAAATGCTCATAATTCTCCATCTCTTCTTTTATCTCAATTTTATCAACAGCACTTAGGCTATCAAAGTGCTTGTTGTATTTTGCTATTTTTTCTTTTGAATCAATGATAATATTTACAAGGTTTACAAATGGCTCTTGTTCTTCTTGTGATATATCTTTTATTGGTACTTGACTAATTGGTGTTACATATAATTCTAATGTTTCACCTTTTCGTTTACCTTTATAATATAACCAAGTGTAGTAAAGTTTTGAATTTAAAAGTGCTAAGATATATTTGATATTGAAATTTTTGTCTTTCTGTCGTAGATATAAAATATCTCCACTTGCAAAATAATCATCATTACTATATGAAAATATATTTGATTTTGAACGATAAGGAAAAACAATTTTATCTTTATTTGCAAATATATCATTATCTCTTGCTCTATAGTTTGAGTACCAAGGTAAAGTTTCTCCCCTATCTTTCATCTTGAAATCTAATATCTCTTTATATTTTTCTAAATGTTTTTTTATATTTGGATACTTCTCAATATCTGTATCTTTATTTGTCCATATTACATAAAGATTTTTCCAACTACTTGAACTATATTTTTCAATATCAGAACTTTTATAGCATTTATAGACTAATTCATTTTCAGGTTTTATTTTTTTATATTCTTCTTCATTTAAAATAAAAACACCATCTTTTAAATTTATGTTAAGAGGTTTTGATTCATAAACTTTTTCAATATCTTTTTTAACTATTTTATCTGTACCTGTTTTAAATCCAACGCCAAGTAAACAAATTTCACTTATAAATTTTGAACTATTTATCATTTTATCAAATAGGTTTTCTAGGCTATTACCTTGTTTTGAAACTCTTATATAGTTTTTTTCTCCATCATATAGTTGATCTGATTTAACTGTAAAAACTTCCACTTCCTCACTATTTTTAAAAAGTTGCTCTTGCGTGATATTGTCAGGTGAGATAACATTTATAATATTTGTATCTAGTACTTTAGTAGTCTTTTTAAATATTGTGATTATATTATGTTGTCCTAAAGCACTTTCAAAAAGTTTCATTTCATTAAAATTTATAATATTATAAATAGCAGTTCTTTCTCTTAATTCTTTTCTTAGTTTTACAGCACCATCAGCAGTTAAAAAATAATTTGTTGTTATAAATCCAAAATTACCATTGTCTTTTAAAATATCAATAGATTTCATAAAGAAAAAATAAAATATATCAGAGTTTGTTTCATATCTATCTTTAAAAACTTCTCTAATAGGTCTAAATATATCTTTTCTTCCTTTTTCTCCAACATACGGAGGATTTCCAATAACACAATCAAATCCACCATTTGCCATAATCTCAGGAAATAATTCATTCCAATTGGTAGTCAAAGAATTTGCACTTTTTATATTGTTCATCAGATTTGAAAGTGGTCTATCTCTTTTTGCTGTTTGTAACCATAAAGAAAGTTTTGCTATACCTACACTTGCCCCATTTATATCTACACCGAAAAGATTTTTTTCAATTATCTGCTTGTCTATATCATGATAATCAAAAAGTCCAGCTTCATACTTAAAAAGCTCATTTTGTATCCATTTGTGTTCATCTAAAAGGTATCTAAAACAAGCAGTTAAAAAAGCACCACTACCACAAGCAGGATCTACTATCTTTAAACTCTCTAAATACTCTCTATACTTATGTAAATCATCTCTTTTTTTTTCTTTTGATTTTTTAGTATTTTTTACACCTTCATATAACTTTAGCTGTTCTTTTTTCTCATTACACATCAAAGCTACAGTATTGTTTATGATGTATTCAGTTATAAACTTAGGAGTATAAAATACACCATCTTTTTTTCTAGTATCTACAATTTTATGTTCTTCAAAAAGTGATTCTTTTATCTTTTCTAAGTCATTTAATGATTGTTCAAATATATGTCCTAAGACTTCTACATCAACATCATCACTAAAATCATAAGCACTTAGATGAGATAAATCATCTTTTATGATATGGTCATCTATAATTAAGTCTTCTAGTTGTTTATCTGGTTTAAATAAATTACCATTATATTTAGGAATATTTACTTTGTGATTACCAATATCTATAAAATGAAAATATTTTTTATAGTAGTTATAAAGAGGAGTATCATCTCCCCATTCTTGTGAGTTTTCATATTGTTTGATAACCGCATCTATACTATTTGCAGGTATTAGTCCTCTATCTTCTGCAAATAAAATAAACATAAATCTATCTAAAAGTTTATTTGCAGATTCAAATATATCTTCTTTTGAGAGTTCATTATTGTTTTCAATTAGATTATTTAAAAGTTTTAGTCGAAAACTACTATATTCTTTGTAAACTTCTTTTGTTATCTCTTCTTGTGATTTTGAGAGTTTTTTAAGTCTTGCAATTTCGTTAGTTTCTAGTGAAGATTGATTTAGTAAAGCATAAAGTGTATTGTAACTTTCTTGCTTTGTCATATCTAAAGAGAAACATACATCACTACTATCACTATAAATATCTAGTTGTTTGAAATTTGAAACTATTACATATTTACAAGTTGGTTTTTCATTTTTATATCTGAATGCTTGTGCTATTATATCTCTATTTGATATTTTTTTATCACTTGATTTAAGTTCTATTATTGCTATTGGATTATTATCTTTATCATAAACTACACCATCTGCTTTTTTCATATCTGTAGAGTTTTTAACTTCTCTTATACAGTTAGTCCAGTTTAACATTTTTGATAATAATGTTATAAATTCTGCACCATTTGCATCTTCTGCAATAAATTTATCTTTTGTAACTAGTTTGAATATTTCATTATAATTTGGAGTATTGAAAGATTTTATAAAGTTCTTAAGTAGTGATTTTTGAAACATTTAATAACCTCTGATTATTTATCATTGATTTTATCTAAATTTATATTTTAGTATGATAATTTTAAAGTACTATAATGATAGTTAAATAATGCTATGTATTATTAATAGTAAAAAGCCACATAAAGTGGCTTTTTTTAATTATATTAATTTATAGAAAAGTTCTTGTTTAGTGACAAGAACCTCCACCACAACAAGAACTTGAAGGTTCTACAGTAGTATTAAGTGCTGCTAGTGCAGCATCATAGTTTGGCTCTTCAGTGATTTCTGGACATATTTCTTTATAAGTAACCACACCTGAAGCATTGATTACAAAGATTGCTCTACAAGTAACACCTGCTAAAGCTCCTGTTGATATTAAAACACCGTAAGATTTAGCAAAAGCTTTTGCTCTAAAATCTGAACCAACAGTTAAGTTTTCAATTCCCTCTGTTGTACAAAATCTACCCATTGCAAATGGTAAATCCATAGAAACTACGATAACTTCTGCATTTTCAATTTTTGCTGCTTCTTCATTGAACTTTCTTGTTTCTGCTGCACAAACAGCTGTATCTAATGATGGAACTACAACTACAACTTGTGATTTGTCATTTTTCCCACCAACTTGAACATCTGATAAATCTTTTGCCACTACAGTTACAACTGGTGCTGTATCTCCAACATTTATCGTAGTTCCACTTAATTCTACTTCATTACCTTTTAACTTTGTTGTTGCCATATAACTTTCCTTTATTTTTATTATTTTTTTTCATTATAATAAAATCGGATAAATCTTATCTTAATTAATAGCAATCAACTTAAACTCTTATGATTTAACCCTAATACAATTACTTTCTAGAACAATTTTGTCATCATTTAACAGTTTAGTAAGTGTTGCTTTAAATGCTTTTTTACTTACCCCAAATACTTTTTTAATATCCTCAGCATCACTTTTGTAAGTAAAATCCATCTTTCCACCATTTTGAACTAATAATTCATAAACTTTATCATCTTTAACTTTCTTACCAATTTCTTGTAAAGAAATATCAAGTTTATTATCATCTCTTATTTTTTTAATATAAGCTCTTTTTCTATCTCCAAAATAAACATTTTCAAAGATTTCTGTATGGAAAATCATTCCATCATATAAATCATTTACAATTACTTTATACCCAAGAGGAGTTTTAGAATATACAAGAATTTCAACCTCATCTCTTTCTTCTAAGCCTTTGATATTAGAATCTAATGTCCACTTCTCTGTTGCAATTAATCTATCAGTTTTTTCATCTAAAATCATTTTAAGAACTTTACTATGTCCTTTATGAAAAATAGTTCTTTGTTTATTTTTAGGAACTAAAATATCTTTAGGTAATCCAATATCAACAAAAGCTCCAAAAGTAGCGGTATCTACAATCTCTAAATAAGCATATTCATTTACATAAAGATATGGGTCAAGAGTAGTTGCTACTAATCTATCTTCACTATCTGTATAAATAAATACATCTAAAAAAGAGCCTAGCTCCATTTCATTTGTTACATATGCATTAGGAAGTAGTACTTCCTCTCTATCTTCGCTGATTAAATAAATACCTGGTTCACTTTTTCTATATACTGCAAGTTTGTTTATTTCACCTACGTATATTCTTTCGTTTATTATTTGTTCTTTAACTTGTTGTTCTGGTTGTTGTTCTTCTTGATTTTCAATCATTTTCAGTTATTCCGTTCATTTTAATTTCGTCTATTATAGCTAAATAATTATCTAGAATTTGTTTAAATTTTTATTTTCTTTTTATAAGCTTCACGATTGTTAAAATAACAACTGCTACTATTATAATACTAGCACCTGAACTAATATCATAAAAATAAGATATTCCAAGTCCAAGTACTGTAAAAATAGTTGCAAGTATTGAACTTAAAATCATCATTGAAGATAATTTATTTGCAAAGGTTTCTGCTAAGTATGTTGGTATTGTAATAAGTGCAATTACTAAGATTAATCCAACTGCTTTAATAGCTGCAACTACACATAATGCAGAAAGTATTAAGATAAGTGTATAAAAAAACTTAACATTAATTCCACGTAGTCTTGCAAATTGACTATCGTATGAAACTGTTAGTATCTCTTTATAAAAATACACCACTATTGAAATAATAAATATATCTAAAATTGTCATATACAATATATCATCACTTGAAACTGCAATAATTGAACCAAATAAATAAGACATCAAGTCTACATTATATCCAGGTGTTAGATCTACGAAAACAATTCCTATAGCCATTCCAAAAGCCCACATCATTCCTATTATTGCATCTACTCTATTCCTATTGTTTAAAGTTAATATTGCAATAATTACAGCTGTTATAATTGCAAAAACAGTTGCTCCAAACAATACAGGTAAACCTAAATAAATAGCAATTCCAATTCCACCATATGAACTATGAGCAATTCCACCAGCTAAAAAAGTAATCTTATTTACTACAACTAGTGAGCCAATAATTCCAGCAGCAATTGAAATCAAAACACCAGCTAATATTGCATTTTGTATAAAATCATATTCTAAAATTTCTAACATCTTATTTTTTCCTATTAGTGTTTGTGATCACAGCAAACTTGTGTTTTACCTAAAGCTGATAAAAGCTCAACTTCACATAAGTGTTCATCTGTAGTATCTATATTGCTTTGTATATTTTCTAAGCCATGATAGACAAGATTTTTATTTACATGTGCAACATTTTTTGCATAGTTTAATAAAATAGAAATATCATGACTAACTACAACAATACAAATAGACTTATTCAACTCTTTTAATAGTTCATAAATCTCATTTTGACCTTTTACATCAATACTAGCTGTTGGTTCATCTAAAAGCATTACTTTTGGGTTTGAACATAAAGCACGTGCAATAAATACTCTTTGTCTTTGACCACCGCTTAAATCACCTATTTTTCTATTTGCAAAGTCTTGCATTCCCACTTTTTCTAATGAATGCATTGCACAAGATGTGTCTTCTTTGTTATAACCAAATAACTTTTTTTTATTTCCAATATGTCCCATTAAAACAACTTCTAAAGCAGTAATAGGAAAATCAAGATTTAAATTTGTATTTTGAGGAACATAACCTACTAATTCATTTTTTATTTTTTTTGTTATTACACCACTTTGAGGTTTTAATAAACCTAAGATAAGTTTTAATAAAGTTGACTTTCCACCACCATTTGGACCTATGATTGCTAAAAAGTCATCACTATTAATTGTTAAGTTGATATTTTCTAAAACTTTAAAATTTTCTTGATAAGAATAAGACAGTTCTTTTATATTTAATATTTCCAATGTTTACCTTTATTTGCAACAAAGTCGCAATCTTATCAAACTTTTGGTTAAATATCTATTTATTTAAATATATCCTCTAATATAAGACCAAATAAGGCCTAAATACTCATGAAAAGATACTTTTACTTTGTATAGATTCTCACTTGAAAAAATTGAACTATATCCTTTTGATTCATTTCCTAAGTGGTAAGTTGGTGCTGCTATTGGATTAAGTCCTAATTTCTTAAACAATAGTATTGAACGCTTCATGTGAGAAGCACTAGTCACTAAAATAAAAGGTTTTGTTCCAACAATCTTTTTCATTTCAATTGCTTCTTGTCTTGTATCAACAGGTTTTTGAAGTTTTATAATTTTATTATTATTAACACCTAATGAAATTGCAAGATTTGAAGCCATAAAAGAGTGATAGTTTTTATCAAAGCTTTTATAACCTGAAAATATAATTTTTGTATTTTCATCTTTTTTTTCTAATATTTTAAAAATTCTAATACCTTCATTTATACGAACATTAGCAACACTAGAAAGTTGAGCTGTAATACTTAACCTTTCATTTGTATTATGTCCTGAACCTAAAACCAATATATATTCAACTTTTGGAATATCAAGTAATGATTTATGAGAGTTTTCTAAAGGATCTATAATTGCATTAGAAATAGGTTGAAATGATAAAAGTAAAAACCAGAAAAACCCTAAGATTAAAAATACTTTTGCTTTTGTGTACGAGTTTGTAAGTAAGAAATATAGAGATAGTAAAAGTAAAAAAAGACCAATTGGAACTGGCAATAAAAAAGCTGAAACAATTTTTTTAAATACAAACATTTATTTTCCTATTAAAGCAGTTGTATAACCTACAACATTTGATTTATCATGATTTATATCATAACTAGTAGTATATTTTAAAACTTTTGTCTTAAGTGACTTTTTAATTGCGACATTTAAAATAGCTTCAATTCCTATTTTTCCACAAGCTTCACTTAAATTCAATATAGAAATGTCTTTTTGCTCAATTGCTGTTATACACAAAATATCAAGTTCTTTAGCTTTTTCTAAAGAATGAAAGTGACTTAAATCTGTGCTAATTACAAGAAGATTTTCTTCATCTTCTATAATTTGATCTATCAATTCAACAAGTTCATTAACATTCTGGTTCCCATATATAATTTCAACTATTTTTGCACTTGGAAAATAATATTTTATAAATGGTGCTTGGGTTTCAGTTGAGTGTTCAAATTCACACTCTTCATTTGTATTAAAAAAACTGTATTTATTTTTTAAAGCTTTTGAAAACTCTAAATCTACTTTGATATTTCCTAAAGGTGTTTCATACTCAGTATTTAAACAAATATGTGATCCATCAAATAAAGTATCATGAGAAGGTCCTATTACTATGATTCTTTTAGGATTCTGATTTGAGCATAAAGAATAAGAAATATTTGATAACTCACCAGAGTAAATAAATCCCGCATGAGGTACTATCAATGAATTGATGTAAACAAAATCATTTTTAATAGTATTTTTTTCTAAGGTTGAAAAACTATTAATTAAAGACAAAAGTTCATCTTTTTCGTTGGGGTAAAAACTTCCTGCAACAACAGTTTTTCTAATACTCATTATTTAACTTCTATAACTTCATAAATAGATACACCAATTCCTTTTTCTAAAGCATCATTATCAAAACTGCCTTTATGAAGTAATTTTTCAAAAAATTCTTCAAAATTAGAATACTGTTCCCATACCTGTGGTAAAAATGTAGAACGCGAATCTTCATCTTCTAAAACTACACCATGTACCCCAATTTTAATTTTTGATTTTAAATCTTCTAAATTAGTATATTCTAGTTTTAGTGCAGGAGTTAAAACAGATATTTCTAAGTCTATTTTATTATACTCTTCTTGTGTCAATTCTAAAAATCTTGGGTCTAGAAAAGCAGCATTATAAGCATTTTCAATAATATCGTCAATCAACATACCATAAACTTCAAGACTTCCAATACAACCTCTTAACTTATTATTTAAATTCAAAGTAACAAAACAAGCACCTGGTTCTTCTAAAAAAGGATATTTTTTAAGTAACTTTTCTTTATCTATTTTTATTTGATCATCAAATCTTGACTTAATAGAATCATGTGCTATTTCTAATAATATATTGTTAATCTCTTTATTGTTATTTTGCATCGTTTTCTAACCTTATTATTCTATCGCTACACCATTTTGCCATATCTAAATCATGTGTAATCAAAAGTATTGCGCAAGAATCTAAATATTTTATAAGAAGTTTCATCACATCATAAGCTATTATATTATCTAGAGCAGATGTAGGTTCATCTACAAGTAATAGTTTTGGTTTCATTAAAAGTGCTCGAAGAATTGAGCATCTTTGTAATTGTCCTCCACTTAATTCATGGGGTTTCTTATTAAGTAAATCTTTTTTTAAATTTAACTCTTTTAAAAAATTATCAAGTTCTTTAGTGAAATCTTTAGGCACTACATCTTTTATTTGCTCAACTATTGAGTATGTTGGATGAAATGAATTGTATGGATCTTGAAAAATCAAACTCAAAGCTTGTTTTTCGATAGTCCCTTTTTGTGCTTTTAAAGTGCCTGTGATTAATTCAAAAAGTGTTGTTTTACCACTTCCACTTTTTCCAAAAATTGTTACAAGTTCACCTTGTTTTAAAGATAGAGAAAAATCTTTGTAAATAAGATTATTTTCTTTATACGAGAAATCTAAATTTTTTATATCTAAAATAAATTCACTATTCAATATTATCACCTCAAATTTAGAAGATACTATATAAAAATATGCCTTTATATTTGCAAAGCTCATATACTTTTAAGTAAATTAAGCTAATGGAAATAAAATTAAAGCTAAAATATTGCTTTAAAATTTAAGGAGTAAACAATGAAAAAACTTGTATTAACTACATTAGTAGCAGCAGCTGCTGCAGTAACATTATCAGCTGCATCTTTTGCATCATGTGCTGCATGTCATGGTGCTAATGGTGAGAAGAAAGCATTAGGAAAATCTGCAATTATTGCTGGTTGGGATGTTGCTAAAACTACTGCTGCATTAAATGGATACAAAGATGGTTCTTATGGTGGAGCTATGAAAGGTGTTATGAAAGGTCAAGTAATGAGATTATCTGACGCTGACATCGCTGCTTTAGCAAAACATATTGCTGCATTATAATATCATTTAGATATAGAAGCTAATCATCTTTTTGATTAGCTTTTTCTTTTTCTTCTATTTTTAAAGCTTTTGCTTCTTTAGCATCTTTAATCTTTTTTTCTTTTTGAATCGCATCGTTTAAGTCATCTGTACTATCAAAAAGCATCCCATCAACAAGTTTATTTGAATCATCAAACTGACCATTTTTAGCAGCCCAAACAAATAAAAGTAATAAGCCTGCTGATATAATTATTCCAACTATTAACATAAAAAAAAGTGTGTCATTTATCATTTATTTTCCTATTTTATTTTGATTCGAAGTGAGTTTAATACTACTAGTAATGAACTTAAACTCATAGATAATGCCGCAACTAAAGGTATTACATAACCAAACATTGCAAAAGGTATTGTAATTAAATTATAAACTAATGAAATAGCTAAATTTTGTTTTATAAACTTATATGTTCTATTTGATATTTCAAAAGCATCTTTTAAAGAAGTTAATGATGAATTTAATAAAACTATATCTGAAACAGCCATAGAAATATCAGCAGATGTTCCCATTGCAATTGCAACATCGGCATTTGATAAAGCAACACTATCATTAACTCCATCACCAACCATCACAATAATTTTCTCTTTATCTCTAAGTTTTTTTATATATGAAGCTTTTGTAATTGGTGTTTGTTTTGAAAAATATTTTTTTATGTTTAAGGAGGTTGCTACTTTTGATGCTACTTCTTCATTATCACCAGTTAGCATAATAACCTCAATACCTTTATTTTGTAAATATTGTATTAAATCATTTGCATAATCCTTCACTTGATCTACAAGTTCGAAACTTGCAATTACTTCATTATCAATTGCAAAAATAAAAACACTATTTTCAATTCTTAAATCATATGTAATTTTTTCATCTAAGATTAAATCTAAATTTCCACCTATTAATTTAGTTGTTTTACCATTTGATTTAGTATACTCTGCACTTATACCTCGTGCATCTATATTTTTTACATTACTTAACTTTTCTAATTTCAAGTTATATTTAGATGATAAATATTTTTTAACAGATTTACTAATAGGATGTGTAGATGTATCTAAAAGTGAATAAAGTAAATTTAGGTTTTCTTTATTTTCATTATGAATTAAAGCTTTAGTAACAAAAAGTTCTCCTTTTGTTAAAGTTCCGGTTTTATCAAATACAACTGTATTTGCTTTTGCAAGAGATTCAATAAATTTGGCCTCTTTAAAAAGTAAACCTTTTTTTGCTAATTCAGAAATTCCTATCAGACTTGCAATTGGAGTAGCAAGCGCAAGGGCACAAGGACAAGCAATAACTATTACAGAAATTGCTACAATAAATGATTTTTCAAAGTGATTTGTTCCTGCGTAATCGAAACCTAAATCAAGACCAAAAAAATACCAAACTAAAAAAGTAAGCAAAGATAAACTTAAAATTGATACTGTAAAACCTCTAGAAATTTCATTAGCTTTATCTTGAATTTTTGGTTTTGAATTTAGGGAATCCTCAAGTAATGTAACAATTGAAGAGAAAGTTGAATTTTTAAAATCCTTTGTAACTTCAAAATGAATTAGATTATTTGTATTAATCGTACCACTATATACACTATCCCCTACTTTTTTAAATACAGGAAGAGATTCTCCTGTTAAGCTAGCTTCATCAAAATTAGCTTCACCTTTCACAATAACACCATCAACAGGTACTTTTTCTCCTGTTTTAATCTCAATAATATTACCAATGTTAATACTATTTAAAGCTACTTGCTTTTTATTCTCACCATCAATTACAACAGCTTCAAGAGGTAATGAAGATTTTATTTTATCAAGTGTATCAACAGCAGATTTTTTACCTATTACTTCAAGATACTTTCCAACTAATACAAAGGTAATAATCATAGCAACCGAATCAAAATAACTTTCACCTTTTGCACCAAAAAGAATAAATAAAGAATATATATACGTAAGAAGAGCACCTGAACTTACTAAAAAATCCATATTGAGTATTTTATTTTTTAAACCAAAATATGCACCTTTGAAAAAGACCCAACCTGAATAAAATAAAACAGGAGTAGACAAAATAAATTCACCTATATGAATCATGTTCATAACTTCAGGTGTAATTCCAGTAAAAAAGCCAGTATATTTTGCAACACTTAGCATCATAATATTCATACTTGCAATTACTGCAACCATCATTTTTATAAAATACTCTCTTTTAGCTTCAGTAGCTTTTTCATCGGCAACAGAAGAATCATAGGCATAAGCGTTATATCCAATAGATCTAATTCTTAAAATAATATCTGATAATTTTAACAAATCTGCATCCCAGATGACTTTTGCTTTATTTGTAGTAAAATTAATGTTCGCTTCTATTAAGCCTTTTGTATCATGAAGTATTTTTTCATTTAACCAAACACAAGCAGCACAATGAATTCCTTCAATAATTAAATCAACTTCACAAAAACCATCTTTATTTAAAGTAGTGTAGTTTTTCATGAAACTTTGTGTGTCAAATTTATAAAGATCATCTTCTTCTAAATTTAAAGGTGGAGTAATAGTTTTATTTCCTAATTTTTCATAAAAAGAATCTAATCCGTCACTTTTAAGTAAGTGATAAACTCCTTGACATCCTTTGCAACAAAAATTTAAGTCATCTTCTTTTATCATTATTTCATTATCGAAACTTAAATGACAATGATTACATTTTATTTGCGACACTGATGATTCCTATTAATATATTACTTGTATTTTACTATTATTTTGGGTTTTATAACCAACTTGATGTTATTAAATCTTTATCAAATAACTTTGTTTTTATTCTTGTGATGTTAGCAATTGAAACTAATTGTTTTGAAGCTTCATCTAAATTATCATTTATAATTAAATAATCATAATCTCTAAAATACTCAACTTCAGCTTTAGCATTTTTTATTCTATTTGCAATAACTTCTTTCTCATCTGTATTTCTACTATTTAGCCTATTTTCTAAAACTTCCAAAGAAGGCGTAGTAATAAATACAGATGTAACAATTGCATCAAGTTGATTTCGTACTAATTCATGTCCTTGAACATCAATATCAAATATAACTAGTTTTTTGTCATCTAAAGCTTTATTAATAGGTTTTAAAGATGTACCGTAGTAATTCCCATGAACAGATGCATATTCTAAAAAAGAGTTTTCTTTTATGTCTTTTTCAAATTCTTCTTTTGTCACAAAAAAATAATCAACACCATTTTTTTCACCCACTCTTGGCTCTCTAGTAGTTGTTGAAATTGAAAAATAATAATCACCGATTTCTTTATAAACTTCTTTTAATAAAGTAGATTTACCACAGCCACTTGGTCCTGATAATATTAATATTGCGCCTTTTTTTTCAGTAATCAACTATTTTCCTTTAATACTAAAGTAATGTCAATACTTTCTCCATAAGATAGTTTATCAATTGTTACTTGGTTAAACTTTTTAAGTAAAGGTTTTAAATCATCAATATCATAATCACTTAAAACTAATTTTAGAGACTTATCACTTTGTATTTTAGATTCGTTTAAATCAAATTCATAATCTTTGCTTTTATCTAATTCTTCATCAATAATATTAGATATATCTTGAAGATCTTTTTTATTTATAATTTCATTAACTATATCATCATTTAAAATATCATTGATTTTTGATAATTCTATGTTATCTAAAATACCTGTTTTATTATGAGATGGCATAGTAACTATACTTTCATCATCTTCATTTAAGAATTCATCATCATTAACAATAGGAAGCCTTACTTCTCTATCTTCAATATAAGTATCTTCGTATTCATTTGTATCTATATATGTACTTGCTTTACTAGTCTCTTCTTTTGAAGCTAATTCATTACTTTTTATAATGTTTTCAACTTCTTTTTTAATAATCTCTTGTAACTTTGTAGGTAAGAAAGGCCTAGGAATTATAAAATCTCTTGATTTATCAAAAGGTAGTTCTTCACTTGAAATTGCACCTAGTTTCTTCGAAAATTGTTTTATTGTGTTGAACTTATCATCAATAAAATTTTGATCAACAATTATAAGATCGTAGTTTTCACTAACATCATTTGATTTACTAACTGTTAAATTAATATCTAATTTTTTACACACAAGTGAAAAAATTTGTTCTATGATTGCAGTTTCACAGATTAATAATAAATTCATTTTATCTCCCGAAGTATTAAGTCTTCTAATTTATATACTTTATCACATTTCATAGCTATATCTGTTTCATGAGTAACAAGGATGAGTCCTGCGTTATTATCATGAATATAATTAAGTAGTGTATTTATTACAATATCCGCCGTATCTTTATCAAGATTTCCAGTAGGCTCATCTGCAAATATAATCTTAGGTTTCTTTGTCATTACCCTTGCAATTGAAAGTCTTTGTTGCTGTCCACCACTTAACTCTCCAACTCCTTGAGATAAGACATGATCAATTTTTAAATCTCTTAATAAATCTTGAGATATTTCTTTCTCACTTAAAAGTGTAGCAATATCTAAATTTTCATTTGCTGTAAAACCTCTGAACAAATAATGTGCTTGAAAAATTATACCAAAATCTTTTCTTCTAATATGTAAAAGTTTCTTTTGTTTTAAAGAATATAAATCTTGATTATTATATATAATTTCACCAGAACAAGGATTTAGTAAAGAGGATAGAATATTGAGAAATGTTGATTTTCCACTTCCGCTCATTCCTATTATTGCAATTGATTCTTGTTTTTTTAATGATAGTGTTATATTTTTGAAAAGTTCATAATCGAACTCATGTGAGATATTGTTTGCTTGTAATAAAAGATCATCTATCATGAGAGACTCGCTTTTTAGTTTATCGCTCATGAAATGATCCTTTGTATAAAATTAGATTTTTACTATTTAGCCATTTGTGCAGCTACTTCTGCAGCAAAATCTTCTTCTTTCTTCTCAATACCTTCACCTAATTCAAATCTGATGTATGAAGTTAATTCAATCGATGCATCACAAGCTTTGATAGCTTCTTCAACAGTTAAAGAATCATCCATAACATATTTTTGAGATAATAATGCGTGAGCAGTATCTAGTTGAGAGTTATCTTCAATCCATCTAGCAATTTTACCTTTAAGGATATTTCCAATAATTTTCTCAGGTTTACCTTCAGCTATTAATTCAGCAGTCATCTTAGCTTCAGCAGCTGCAATAGCTTCATCTGTTAATTGAACTCTTGAAACAAACTCAGGAATATTTTTTTCAGGTTTACCAAGTCTATGTAACTCAATATTTAATTTTTCGATATCAGCAATAATTGCTTTATTTTCTGATTCAATAAAATCAGCATCTAAATCTTTATAAGAAATAACACTTGGTTTCATTGAAGCTGCATGCATTGCAACTTTTTTTAATAAATCAATAGTTTTTTCTTTAGCAGCTTCATCACATGTTGCAGCTAATAAAACTCCAACTTTACCTAAGTGAACATAACCGTTTACAACAGAACCTTCAACATTAGTAACTTTTCTTGCAACAAGGTTTTCACCAATCACTGCAATTTTTTCGTTTAAGTATGTTGGAAAATCTTTACCTTCGATTGTTGAAGCAGCTAAAGCTTCAGCATCGTTGATATTATTTTCTTGTGCATGAGCAGTAATTCCATTTGTTAATGAAAGGAATTGTTCATTCTTTGCAACGAAATCTGTTTGTGAATTAACTTCAGTCATAGTTGCTTTAGTATTAGTATCATTAACTAAAATAGTAATAATACCTTCAGCAGCTACATTTGCAGATTTTTTAGCAGCTTTAGATAAACCTGCTTCTCTTAAATATTTGATTGCTTCATCAATGCTACCATCACACTCATTTAAAGCTTTTTTACAATCAAGCATTCCTGCACCAGATTTTTCTCTTAATTCTTTAATTAATTTTGGAGTTGCACCAGCCATAATTATGCTTCCTCAGTCTTTGTTTCAGCTTCACCTTCAGTTACAGCTTCTGCAACAACTTCTGCTGCTTCTTCTTCTGATACTGGAGCTTCTTCTTCAACTACTTCTTCTCTTGATGCTTTACCTTCATTCATAGCTGCAGCCATTTCGTTACAGAATAATTGAATTGATCTAATTGCATCATCATTACCTGGAATTGGTAAATCAACAACATCAGGATCACAGTTAGTATCTAAAGGAGCAACAACAGTAATTCCTAATCTTCTTGCTTCTTGAATAGCGATTTTTTCTTTAACAGCATCAAGAACAAACATCATATCTGGAATTGTATGCATTTCTTTAATTCCACCAAGGTATAATTCTAACTTAGTTTCTTTTCTAGTAAGCATTAATGCTTCTTTTTTAGTAAGTAAGTCTAATTGACCTTCTTCTCTCATTTTTTTAATAATTTCTAATTTTCTAATTGATTTTTTAATTGTTCCGTAGTTAGTAAGCATTCCACCTAACCATCTATGGTTAACGTATGGCATGTTACAGTTTTCTGCAGCTCTTTTAACAGCTTCACTAGCTTGTTTTTTAGTACCAACAAAGATCATAGTTTGACCTTCAGCCGCTCTATCTCTAACCACATTATAAGTGTATCTAAAGTATCTAAGTGTTTTTTGTAAGTCAATAATATAAATATTCTTTCTTACACCGAAAATGAATTTTTTCATTTTTGGATTCCATCTTCTTGTTTGGTGTCCGAAGTGTACACCACATTCTAATAAGTCTTTCATTGTAACCATGACAATTTCCTTGTATATTTTTATTTGGGTTTAGCCTCTGTATCCCTTAATGTCTAGAATAAATCTAGTCACAACCCATACCAGGATTGATACATGTGAGGTTTCTAATTTGAAATTAGAACCGTGATTTTATCCAACTTAAGTTTAATTTACCTTTAAGAGTATAAAAATTCAAATATAGAATTTGATAATCACTATTTTAACTTTTTAGAATAATATCTTTGATAGAATAAATTAATTAAAAAGCAAGGGTTATATTTGAGTTTTCATGATAAATTAACTAAGTTAAAAAAAGAGATTCACAAAGGTGTTGTTGGTCAAGAAGAGATGATTAATTCAATTCTAATTGGCTTATTAACAAATGGACATATTCTATTAGAAGGTGTTCCTGGACTTGCTAAAACAACTGCTGTAAAAGCAGTTGCTGATTCAATAGATTTAGATTTTAAAAGAGTACAATTTACGCCTGATTTATTGCCTAGTGATATTATTGGTGCTCAAATATATGATATGAAAGAGTCTTCTTTTAAAATTAGAAGAGGTCCTATTTTTACCAACCTTTTACTTGCAGACGAGATTAATAGAGCACCAGCAAAGGTACAATCAGCACTTCTTGAAGTTATGCAAGAAAGACAAGTTACAATTGCAGATGATTCTTTTAAGGTTGATACTCCTTTTTTAGTACTTGCAACTCAAAATCCAATTGAGCAAGAAGGTGCATACAGTCTTCCTGAAGCTCAACTAGATAGGTTTATGTTTAAAATTGTAGTTGATTATAATAACAGACAAGAAGAGTATGAAATTGCAAAGAAAGTTACAATGAACTCTTTTGAACCAATAACTAAAATCATTGATAAACAGACATTAGAAGCATTAAAAGAAGAAGTTCTAAATATTCACATTGACAAAGAACTAGAAGAATATATTGTAAATATTATTGATGCCACTAGAAACCCAAAAGATTATAATTTAGAAGAACTAAATGATATTATTCATTTTGGTGCAAGTCCAAGAGCTACAATAGATATGTTTAAAGCTGTAAAAGCAAATGCATTTATTAGAGGAAATGATTATGTTTCCCCTCTTGATATAACAATGGTTATAAAGAATGTTCTAAGACATAGAATTATACTAACATATGAAGCACAAGCAAAAGAGATAAATGTAGATACTGTAATTCAAAAAATCTTAGAAAAAGTAGATATTCCATAAATAATGAATCAATCTTTAAAAAAAATACTTATAAAAACTAAAAAACAAGTTTTCTCTGAAATTATTGGAAATAATACATCACTACAAAAAGGTGAAGGTTATGATTTTTGTGAATTAAAAGAGTATGAGTATGGGGAAGATGTAAAAAATATTGATTGGATTACAAGTGCAAAGATGCAAAAACCTTATGTAAAAGTTTTTCATACACAAAAAGAATTAAATATAAAAATAGTAGGTTTACTAAATGGATCAACTTACTTTGGAACAAAAAGATTTAAACAAGATGTTATAACTCAAATTGCAAGTACACTTGGATTTATATGTGTGAAACAAGGTGATCCTTTTGCTTCATATATTGCAAATGAAACTTGTCAAATTTGTACAAAAAAATCTAAGCAAATATTTAATGTAAATTTTATGGCTGAACAAATGTTTAATTATAATGTGATTGGTAAAAATATTGATTACCAATATATTACAAATGAACTATTTAAAACCATTCATCACAAATCAATAATCTTTTTAATAGGAGATTTTTTTGATATCGAAAAACTTGACTTAAAACTACTATCAAAAAAGCATGAAATTTTTGTAATTATAGTTAGAGATAAATTTGAAGAAGAACCAATTGAGTTAGGAAATGTAAACTTTAACGACCCAAGTACAAATCAAAACTTCGAAGGTATTTTAAATTCTAATACCGTAAGTGATTATGTAAAAAGAGTAAAAGAAAGTGATCATAGACTGTTTACTCATTTTCAGGATAATACAATTAGATTTGTCAAAATATATACTCATGAAGACCCTGTTAAAAAACTTATAGGATTATTGAAATGATGAATGAAAATATTGCATCAAAAATTCATGACATTAAAGATATTGTAAAAATACCAGATAATTCTATTTTTATTTATTTCGCTTTAATATTTTTTGGTTTTATTATCCTACTTAGTATTATTATTTTTATAATCAAATATTCTCAAAATAAAAAAGAGAATAAAAGAAAAATATATTTTAATATCTTAAAAGATATAGAGTTTAAAGATAGTAAAAGTGATGCTTATACTATTACAAAACACCTAAGATTATTAGTAAATGATGATAGAGAAAAAAGATTAGCAGAAGATATAATACATGAGCTAGAAGTTTATAAATATAAAAGAAATGTTTCAAGTATTGATACAAATACTAAAAATAAACTAACAACGTTATTGGATATAATAGATGTTAAATAATATTACTTTTGAATATCCATATGTTTTATTGTTGATATTTGTATTTATTTTTTGTTCTATTTACTGTAAAGCTAAAAGTCCTAGTTATTATATTCCACATTTAAATATATTTCAAAAATCTAATCAAAAATCTAATTTTCTGATAAATGTACTTAAATACTTAATAGTAAGTCTTACAATAATCTCTCTAGCTTCTCCTGTAAAAGAAAATGATGCGCAGATAATCAAAAATGATGGAATAAATATACTTTTAAATCTTGATGCTAGTGCATCTATGAGATATAGAGATTTGGATAAAGATGATAGAAACAAAAATAGGTTTGATGTCGTTAAAGAAATTGTTAAAGATTTTATAGTAAAAAGAGAAACTGATAATATTGGACTCATACTATTTGGTGATTCTATACTTATGGCAAGTCCTCTTAGTTTTGATAAAAATGCTCAAAAAGAGATTATTGATTACTTAGAAATAGGAATGGTAGGTAATAAAACTGCCCTACTTGATTCAATTGCTAGAAGTGTTAATATACTAAAAGATAAGGGAAATTCATCAAATGTAATTATTGTTTTAAGTGATGGAGAAGATACTGCTAGTAAAATTCCCTTACAAGTCATTGTAAAACTTCTCAAAAAATATAGTATTAAGGCATATACAATTGGTATTGGAGATACTAATAAAACTGTTCTAAATCAAATTTCACAACAATCAAATGCAAAATCATATACTGCTTATTCAAAAAATGATTTAATTGCAATTTATGAAGATATTAACAAATTAGAGAAATCTAAGATTGATCAAAACAAAATAGTTTTAAAAGACTATTTATTCTTTTATCCACTATTCTTTGCAGTTTTTTTTCTTATAATTTTTATTTATTTAAAGAATAAAGAGTAGAAAATAAAAATAAAAATTTAAAATATAACTACTTAATATACTTTAAAATTTCTTCTTTATCTGAAAAAGGAATTTTTTTATCATAAATAATTTGACTTTCTTCATCACCTTTTCCAAGAACTAAAACCACTGAATCTTCATTTGTCATTTCAATAGCTTTTCTTATTGCTTCTTTTCTATTTATATCAACTTCTACACTTTTATGGTTTTTAATACCTTTTAATATATCTTCTACAATTAAATCTGGATCTTCAAATCTTGGATTATCAGATGTAACTATTATATGCTTTGCATAATTTGCAGCAACTTGTCCCATTAAAGGACGTTTATCTTGATCTCTATCTCCACCTGCTCCAAAAACACAAATGATATCTTTATGTGCAAAACTTTGTAAAACTTCTTTCATTCCATCTGGAGTATGAGCAAAATCAACTATTATTAAAGGCTCTGAAGAAATAATTTCCATTCTTCCACTTACACCTGCAAAATTTTCTACTGCAAAGCAGATTTCATCTAAAGGCTTTGAAGTAACAATATGAACAGCACTTAAAGCTGCTATTAAGTTGTATACATTAAAAATACCCATCATTGAAGATGAAAAAGAGTGCATCTCCCCAAAATAAGAAAACATTACGTGCATTCCATTTTTGAAAGAATATGCTCCAACTTTATAAGTTGATGGATCATCTAATGAATAAGCAAAACCATTTTTAACATTATATTTAACAATTTTATCATCTTTATTTATTAATTTTTTAGTATCATCTGAAAAAAATGAGTTTTTAATATTGATATATTCTTCAATAGTTTTATGATAATCTAAATGATCTCTAGTAATATTTGTATGAATTTTAAGTTCAAAAGTTAAACCTTCAATTCTTTTTTGCTGTATTGCATGGGAACTAACTTCCATAATAAAAAAATCACAATCATTTTCTATCGCTTTTTGGATATTGGCAAAGTTTCCTAATTGTATCGGTGTTGTTAAGGAATATTCTTCAACTCTTTCATCATTTATATAAAATCCACGAGTTCCTTGAAGAGCTACTTTATATCCTAAATCTAGAAGAATAGAATAAATAGCAGCAGCAGTGGTTGTTTTACCATTTGTTCCAGTAATTCCAATAATTTTAATACTTGACATATCAAGATAATCTTTTAAATCTTTTGATTCAATAATCTCTTTACATCCATTATCAATAGCTGCTTGCATAAATCTATTGTTTACAGATGATACAACAAAAATACAGTTTTCATTTGCCTCATTTGAATTATCTGTAAATACTTTATTATTAATTGTTAGTTGCAAAATTCTTCTCTTCTAATTTTTTATATAGTTTTTCAATTTCATCATCATATGCAAAATATTCATTAAATCCATCTAAGTAAGTATACGCAGTACTATTAAAATCGTTATCTATTAATTTACTTACAAAATCAAAAAAATCATTTTTATTTTCAATTGCAACTTTTGTTGAAAACATAATATCTTCAAAAGCAATTCGAAAAGAACCACGTGAGTCTATTAGTTTTTTAAAATCTTCATATTTAATTGCATCTAGAGCATCAACAGTTGAAAGGCTTACATCTTTAAGTACTTCCATCATTTTATCAATATCTCCATCATAAGCATCAATTATATCTTCAACATATCTAATAGCTTCATCTAAATTTTCTTCTTTTACAACTGAAAAATAATCATAAAGCGATATTGCTTTTTCTTCATCTTCACTTGCGATATCACAAAATAATGCATAAATTGGGTATTCTTTATTTTCTTTAAAAGTTGATGATAATTGAGCATATAAAAACATTGCTTTTTCAAAATTTTTTTCTAGAAAAAAGCTGTTAGCTTCATTTAATAACCTACTTTCATTAATCATTAAAATTCCTCTAATTTATCTTCCATTCCAATTGGAACATTAACAATTTCTAATTCTGGATGGATAGCTGCTTTTAATTCTTTTTCTACTACAAATTTAAGTGTGCTTCCACTTGCACTACAACCAACACATGAGCCTTGAAGTTGTACAAATACTCTTGCATTTTTTATATCTAATAATTGAATTGCACCGCCATCACGAGCTAGCATTGGAGCTATTTTTGTCTTGATAATTGAACTTACAGGATCTTGTAAATCCTCGTCTGTAAAAGGCATCATTTTAATTTTCCTCTTTTGCTTTTTTTTTCACTAAATATATTCCAAGAGCAGTTACTACTAGAATAACTCCTATTGTTTGAAATATAAATGTTAATGTTACTTCATCTTGAAACATATTTTCTACCTAATTACTTCATCACATCTTGAACAAAGACAATCTTCTTTAGTTGCTGTAAATTTCCAACATCTAGGACATTTATATTCATTTGCTTTATAAATTTCAAAAATATTCTCATCAATACTAAAAGTTCCTAAAATTTCTGAATCTTGTTTAGTATTACTAATTGAACTAACTAAGAACCAATCTGAAGCTTCAACTTCATCAAGAGCTAGAATATCTGAACAATTAGTATATATAGACAACTCTAAAGTAGACTTAATTGTTTTTTCTTTACTTAATGCATCTTTTATCTCAGAAAATTTTTCTTTTGCAGCTAATAAAACTTCTTCATTTATAGAGTTTTCAATAAATGGTAATTCAGTTTTTTTGTAATCAAAGATATCTGAACAATTCTCTTTCATAAAATCTGGTGCATAAGTTAATAACTCATCCATAGTATATGTTAAAATTGGTGCTAAAGTTAAAATTAATTTTTTAGCAATAAGTGCCATTGCACTTTGAGATGCTAATCTATGAATATCATTTTTATCATCACAATATAATCTATCTTTACAAACATCTAAATAAATACCAGATAAATCTACAACTAGGAAATTATTTAATTTATTTAAACCTTTTGAGAACTCATAAACTTGAAAAGATTCTTGAATTTCATCAAAAACAGATTTAGCACGTGAAAGAACCCATTTATCTAAAGGACCCATTTTTTCAACTGATACAATCTCTTCTAAATCAGTAACATTAGCAAGTAGAAATCTAGCTGTGTTTCTAATTTTTCTATAAAGTTCAGCATTTTGTTTTAAAATATTATCAGAAATTTTTAAATCTGATTGATAATCACTCATCGCAACCCATAGTCTTAAAATCTCAGAACCATATTGTTTCATAACCTTATCAGGAGCAACAACATTCCCTTTTGATTTAGACATTTTTTCACCTTTTTCATCAACAGTAAAACCATGTGTTAAAATTGATTTGTAAGGTGCTATTTCAGATGAAGCTAAAGTTGTTAAAAGTGAAGATTGGAACCAACCTCTGTGTTGATCACTTCCTTCTAAGTACATATCAGCAGGAAAAGTACCAGCATCATAATTCCCAGATCTTAAAACTGCATTTTGTGTAGAACCTGAATCAAACCATACATCTAAAATATCTTTTGTTTTTTCTAAATCATCTGGATTTAATCCACTATTAGCTGGTAATAATTCTGCAATTTCTAAATCATACCAAGCATCACAGCCTTTTTCTTCAAAAATTTTAGCAGTATGAGTTAAAACTTCTTCATCAAAAATAATTTCATCTGTTAATTTGTTTCTAAAGAATGCAATTGGAACACCCCAATCTCTTTGTCTTGAAATACACCAATCAGGACGACCATCTAACATAGACTTCAACCTATTTCTTCCCCACTCAGGATAGAAAGTTAAATCTTCAACAACCTTAAGTGCATTTTCTCTTAATGTTTTATTCTCTTTTCCATACTCATCATCAATAGAAATAAACCATTGCTTAGTTGCTCTAAAGATAATAGGAGTATGAGTTCTCCAACAATGTGGATATGAGTGAGTAATATCAATTCTTTTTAATAAAGCATCACCTAGTTCTTCTAAAATTGGTTCATTTGCTTTAAATACATTAATTCCAAGATATTTATCCGTATCTTTAAATAGTTTTTCTCTTACAATTGTTTGATCATACTTTCCAAATGCATCTATAGGCATAATTACATCAAGATCATATTTTAAACCAACTTTATAATCATCTTCACCATGACCAGGAGCTGTGTGAACTGCACCAGAACCTGAATCCATCATTACATGTTCACCTAAAATAATTTTAGATTTTCTATCATTTAAAGGATTAATTGCAAATGTATTTTCTAAATCACTAGGATTAACAGAATCTACAATAGAGCCAGAAATTACTTCGTTTTCAATAAGTGAATTATATAGTTTACGTGCTACGATAAATTTATCACTAGTTAATATATATTCTTCTTCACCATTTAAAGAAATACCAGTATTTGCAGGAAGTGTCCAAGGTGTAGTAGTCCAAATAATAACACTAGCATCTAAAGTTTCATGCTTAAATGCAACATAAATAGAAGGAGATACTTTATCTTCATGTTCAACTTCAGCTTCAGCTAGTGCAGTTTGAGCAGCCCAAGACCAATAAACAGGCTTAGATCTTTGAATTAGTAAACCTTGTTTTGCAATTTCGCAAAGTTCTCTGTAGATATTAGCTTCAAATTTAAAATCCATTGTCAAATAAGGATTTTCCCAATCAGCAATAACACCCAAAGCTTTAAATTCATCTCTTTGAATATCAACAAATCTTCCTGCATGATCACGACATAATTGTCTTAGTTTAGATTTTGGAAGTTCTTTCTTCTTTGTTGAACCGATTTTTTCTTCAACTTTTTGTTCAATTGGTAAACCATGACAATCCCATCCTGGAACGTATCTAATTGATTTTCCATCAAAATAGTGAAACTTATTTATGATGTCTTTTAAAACTTTATTTAAAGCATGCCCAATATGAATATGACCATTTGCATATGGTGGTCCGTCATGAAGAGTAAAAGAAGGTGCACCCTCTCTATTCTTCTTCATTCTGTCATAAACTTTAAGTTCATCCCATTGCTTATATTTTTTTGGTTCATTTTGAGGAAGATTCCCTCTCATTGGAAACGCAGTCTTTGGTAATAGTAAACTATCTTTATAATCCATCTTTATAATACCTTCAATTGTCAATATTTATTGTTTTCATTAAATCGTAGATTATATCTAAATAAAAATAAATTTAAAATAATCTAAATTCTTCATAAGTTCAGTTATTTTCATTGTTGTACAATTATTGTACATATATTTTTCTGCTTAACTTTTACACGTGTTACCAAACACATTATTTTATATATTTGTTGCACAAATTCTAAAATTATTTAGAATAAATACAACTTAGATGTGATAATATCTTCATATAATTAAACAATACATAGGAAGTATATATGAATGAAAAACATTATGAAGTTGTAATAGTTGGTGGAGGAATCTCTGGAGCTGCTCTATTTTATGAGTTAGCAAAATATTCAACAGCAAAGAATATTTGTATGTTAGAAAAATATGAAGCATTAGCTACATTAAATTCAAAAGGTACAAGTAATTCACAGACAATTCATGTAGGTGATATTGAAACAAACTATACTTTAGATAAAGCGAAAATAACAAAAAGAACTGCAAAAATGATTGAGAAGTTCTGTTTACAATACGGTCTTGAAGATAAAATAATGTTTAAACACCAAAAAATGGCTTTAGGTGTTGGTGAAGAAGAAGTTAAATTCATCACAGACAGATATGAATCATTTAAAACTGTTTTTCCATACTTAGAATTATGGGATAAAGAAAAATTAAGAGAATTAGAACCTAAATTAGTTTATGCAGATAAAGAACAAACAATAGATAGACCAGAACCTATTGTTGCAATGGGTGCAAAAGATGAATATACAACAGTTGAATATGGTGCTATGACAGAAGAATTAGCAAAAGCTGCACATTCTGCAGATGAATCTAAAATTACGGATATTTTCTATAATTCAGAAGTTGAGGATATTGAAGAAATTGGTGATAAATATAAATTAACAACTGTTAATGGTACTGTTTATACTGCTGATTTTGTTGTAGTAAATGCAGGGGCACACTCATTATACTTAGCACATAAAATGGGTTATGGTAAGCATATGGGTTCTTTATCAATGGCTGGATCATTCTATATTACTAGTGGTGAATTCTTAAATGGAAAAGTTTACATGGTTCAAAATGATAAATTACCGTTTGCAGCACTTCATGGGGATCCAGATATCTTAGAAGATGGTAAAACTAGATTTGGACCAACAGCTCTTGCACTTGGTGTACTAGAAAGATATAAGGGTCTTAAATCAATGGGTCAATGTATAAAAACAATGAATATTGATGGAAGTGTAGTTAAAATTTTCTGGGATTTATTAAAAGATTCTGATATTAGAAACTATGTATTTAAAAACTTCTTATTTGAAGTTCCTGGTATAAATAAAGGTCTTTTTGTTAAAGATGCACAAAAGATTGTACCTTCATTAACTAAAGATGACATAGAGTATGCAAAAGGATTTGGTGGTGTAAGACCACAAGTTTTAGACAAAAATAAAAAAGAATTAATGCTAGGAGAGGCTTCATTAAGTGAAGGTAATGGTATTATCTTTAATATGACTCCTTCTCCAGGAGCAACTTCTTGTTTAGGTAATGCAGAAAGAGATATAAAAGTTATTTGTGATTACTTGAATTTAGAATTTGACGAAGAACAATTCTTAGCAGATTTAACTGAACCAGAAATAGGATAAACATAATTGTAGAGTAAGAATATAATCTTACTCTATTACTTTTAATAAATATTATTCATTTATAATTAAAATACTTACAAAGGCAAATAAAAATGTACGATGAGATATTTAATCAAAATGATATGATTTCACTTCAAAATATACTTAGAGAACAAAATCAAACAATTACAACAGCAGAATCATGTACAGGTGGATTAATCTCATATATGATTACAAAAGTACCTAAATCGTCAGATATATTTAATGGTGCAATTGTAAGTTATTCAAATAAAATAAAAAATAAAGAGCTTAATGTACAAAAAATTACACTCGAAAATTATGGTGCAGTAAGTTGTCAAGTTGTAAGCCAAATGCTTGATGGAATTACTAAAAAATTTGATGCAGATTATGCTATTGCAGTATCAGGAATTGCAGGTCCTGGAGGTGGTTCAAAAGACAAACCTGTAGGTACCGTAGTAATAGGCTATATAGGTCCCTCAAGAGCAAAAACAGTAGACATATATTCATTCACTGGAAACAGAGAAGAAGTACAAATACAAGCTGCGAAAACAGGGCTTAAAAAAATTTATAAATTTATTCAAAAAACTATTGACAAATAAAAATAAATCTATTATAATTCCACTCCATTTTAAGAAAATATTCTTAAGATAATAGTGACCCGTTAGCTCAGCTGGTAGAGCATCTCCCTTTTAAGGAGGTGGCCGATGGTTCGAATCCATCACGGGTCACCATTTATAAATGTTAATAAATTTTATGGTCCCTTCATCTAATGGTTAGGATTTTGGATTTTCATTCCAACCATAGGGGTTCGAATCCCCTAGGGATCACCAATATTATTTAGCATTTATCCGGTCGATTAGCTCAGTTGGTAGAGCGCTACCCTTACAAGGTAGACGTCGCAAGTTCGAGTCTTGCATCGACCACCATTTTTAAGAATCCTAAAATACAGTGGTATTGATTTTTAAATCTTATTTTAACAGTGACATCTATTTACAATTCATTGTACTTAGTATTTTTAAGCGCGGTAGTAGTTTAGTTGGTTAGAACGCCTGCCTGTCACGTAGGAGGTCGAGGGTTCGAGTCCCTTCTACCGCGCCACTATGAATTTAAAAAAATGACTTAATGTCATATTCTTAAAGAACAACAATTATTTAGTGACCCGTTAGCTCAGCTGGTAGAGCATCTCCCTTTTAAGGAGGTGGCCGATGGTTCGAATCCATCACGGGTCACCATTTATAAATGTTAATAAATTTTATGGTCCCTTCATCTAATGGTTAGGATTTTGGATTTTCATTCCAACCATAGGGGTTCGAATCCCCTAGGGATCACCAATATTATTTAGCATTTATCCGGTCGATTAGCTCAGTTGGTAGAGCGCTACCCTTACAAGGTAGACGTCGCAAGTTCGAGTCTTGCATCGACCACCATTTTTAAGAATCCTAAAATACAGTGGTATTGATTTTTAAATCTTATTTTAACAGTGACATCTATTTACAATTCATTGTACTTAGTATTTTTAAGCGCGGTAGTAGTTTAGTTGGTTAGAACGCCTGCCTGTCACGTAGGAGGTCGAGGGTTCGAGTCCCTTCTACCGCGCCACTATGAATTTAAAAAAATGACTTAATGTCATATTCTTAAAGAACAACAATTATTTAGTGACCCGTTAGCTCAGCTGGTAGAGCATCTCCCTTTTAAGGAGGTGGCCGATGGTTCGAATCCATCACGGGTCACCATTTATAAATGTTAATAAATTTTATGGTCCCTTCATCTAATAATCTAAACTCTTTATAAAGTAACTTTTTATGTTTAAAACTGTATTCTTTTAATAGTAAAATTCATACAGGATAGTCCTAAATGCTAAAAGCAAAAAGCTTGTACCATCTAATTGTTTATAGTATTTTATTTATTGTTGTTTTAATTTCATTTTTTACATTCATCATCATAAGTAATGCGCATGAAGAACTCCAAGAAAAAATTGTAACTTTAAGTACAGACTACAGAAATAACCAACAAGAACTCTTAAGAAATGATGTTAATACTGCAATTAATTTTATTAAATATACTCATGAAAAATATAAGTATATTAAAGATGATGAAACTATTAAGAAAGAAATTATCGATGCTATTAATGAAATGAGATTAGAAAATAGTATAAATGAATATTTATTTATTTATGATTTTAATGGTAAGTCAATACATCATCCAATCGCAAAAAATGACATAGGAAAAAATTTATTTGAAGCAACTGATATTAATGGGAAAAAAGTAATAAAAGAATTAATAGAAGTTTCAAAAAAAGATTTAGGTGGTTTTGTAGAATATAAATGGTATAAACCAGATATATCTCAAAATATACAAAAAATATCTTATGCTCAGTCATATGACCTTTGGAGCTGGACTTTAGGTAAAGGGGTTTATTTGGACAAAATAGACAACCTTGTTCAGAATAAAAAAAATGAATATGATCAAAAAATATCGGATTACACTTTACAAATAACTTCTCTAACTATTATGTTAGTTTTATATTCAATATTTATTTATAAAAATGCAACGATTTTAATAGTAAGCGATGTAAAAGAAATTGGAAAGTATTTTAAAGAATCACAAAAAAATGATAAACCACTTAATCAAAATCGATTAATTTTTGGTGAATTTAAAGTAATAGCAAATTATGCAACTGATGCAATGAATAATATAAAATTAAAAACACATATGCTAGAAGATCTAAACAAAAATCTTGAATATAAAGTTGATGAAAAAACTAAAGAATTAACAAAACTTATTGATTCACAAAAAAAATTCATAAACAATTCAGTACATGAAATAAATACTCCACTTGCAATAATACAAACAAATATAGATTTATTAAAAATGAATACACCTAACAATAAATATATTACACATATAGAATCAGGTGCAAAAATTATTCAATATATTTATGACGATCTGTCATACTTAATTAAAAAAGATAGAGTTATTTACGAAAAAGAGTATTTGAATTTATCAGATATATTATCTCAAAGATTAGAATTCTTTGATGAAATTGCGACATCTAACTCATTACATTTTAAAAGCAAAATAGAAGAAGACATTTATATAAAGTTTAATATCACTGAATTTCAAAGAATAATAGATAATAATTTATCTAATGCAATAAAATATTCATATGCAAAGTCTCCAATATTTATAAATCTTAAATATATAAATGATGATCAAGTAGAATTCTCAGTTACAACTAATTCTAAGAAAATAAATTTTACAGATAAAATTTTTGATGATTTCTATAGAGAAAACACTAATAGAGGTGGTTTTGGTTTAGGACTTAAAATTGTCAAAGAAATTTGTGATAAAAATTTAGTTATAATTAACTTACAATCTGACGATAAAGAAACAAAATTTACTTATAGGTTTAGAATAAATGAAAATATTACTGCTTGAAGATGAATTAATGTTAAATAACGCAATTTGCGAATATTTAAAAGGTATAGGTCATATTATTGAAAGTTTTACTGATGGTCAAGAAGTTTTAGATAATGTTGACATATCTTATGACTTATTAATACTTGATATAAATGTTCCAACTAAAGATGGATTTGAAATATTAGAAGAACTTAATGCTAAGAAAATATATATTCCAGCAATTTATATATCTGCTTTAATAGATATTGAAGATATTACAAAAGCATATGATCTAGGATGTAGAGAATACATAAAAAAACCTTTTCATTTAGAAGAATTAGGTATTAAAATAAATCAAATATTAAAAAAAGATCAAAATAAAACTACTCATATTAAATTTTCTGAAAATTATTCTTACTCTAAAGATAAACAAACATTATATTTTAATGCCGAACCACAAAATCTTACAAAAAAACAATTAGAAATAATACATATTCTAGCACTTAATATCAATATGATTGTTGACTTTGAAAGATTTAGAATTGATATTTGGGATGGAGAGAATATTGATAATCCAACAATAAGAGCAGAGATTTCTAGACTAAAAAAAGCATTAAAAGAAGATTTTATAAAAAATATCAGAGGTTTGGGTTATAAAATAGACAGATATTATTCAGTTTAAAAAGCCCTAAAAAAAGGCTTTTAACTCACTTTTAAATATTCTAAGCTCACTTTATTTTAAAATAAATCAAAAAAAAATCAATTGCTATCTTTTTGCTATATTAATTCATTATACTTTCAATGTTAAATTATTAAGCAATTTTTGTTTGATAAAAATAATTAAGGAGAGCAGAATGAGTCCAGAAAAAGCACAAGCATACTGGAAAGAAAATATTTCTATGATCATTAAACTTTTAGTAGTTTGGTTCGTAGTTTCTTTTGGTTGCGGTATTTTATTTATTAACGAACTTAACGCTATTGAAATCAGTGGGGTTAAATTAGGTTTTTGGTTTGCACAACAAGGTGCAATTTATGTATTTGTAATACTAATTTTTGTTTATGTTAAAGCAATGAGTAGTATTGACGAAAAATACGGCGTACACGAGTAGAAAGGAAAAACTATGGAATTACAATCATTAATTTATCTATTCGTAGGTATTACATTCGCAATTTATATTGGTATTGCACTTTGGGCTAAAGCTGGTTCAACAAAAGAATTTTATGTTGCAGGTGGTGGAGTTCATCCAGTTGCAAATGGTATGGCTACTGCAGCTGACTGGATGTCTGCGGCTTCATTTATTTCACTTGCGGGAATTATTTCTTTTAAAGGTTCTGATGGTGGAGCTTACTTAATGGGATGGACTGGTGGATATGTTCTACTAGCTATGTTATTAGCTCCTTACTTAAGAAAATTTGGTAAATTTACAGTTCCTGACTTTGTTGGTGACAGATATTATTCTGATACTGCAAGACTTGTTGCTGTTATTGGTGTTATTTTTGTATCGTTTACATATGTTGCGGGACAAATGAGAGGGGTTGGGATTGTATTCTCAAGATTCTTACAAGTTGATGTAAATACTGGTGTTCTTATCGGTATGGGTATTGTATTCTTCTATTCTGTATTAGGTGGAATGAAAGGTATTACATATACACAAGTTGCACAATATGTTGTTATGATTTTTGCATATATGATTCCTGCAATCTTCATTTCATTACAAGTTACTGATACATTCTTACCACAATTTGGTATTTTTGCACAAACTACTTTCGCATTTGATTCAGGTGTTCAAACAATTCCTGAAGGAACTTATCTACTACATGCACTTGATACTGCTGTAACAGATTTAGGATTTGGTGCTTATACACAACCAGGTAACTTATGGAACACATTTATGTTAACTACTGCATTAATGCTTGGTACTGCTGGTTTACCACATGTTATTGTTAGATTCTTTACAGTACCAACTGTACAAGATGCTAGAATATCTGCAGGTTGGGCTTTAATTTTTATTGCAATTATGTATACAACTATTTCTTCAGTTGCTGCATTCTCAAGAGTTAACTTAATTAAAAATGTTCAAAACGTTGAATATGCTGCATTTGTTGATGGTAAATTAACTCATCCAGATGGAACACCAAATAATGGTGGATGGTTCAAAACTTGGGAACAAGGTGGATTATTAGCATGGACAGATAGAAATGGTGATGGTAAAATTCAATATGCTCCAGGTGCTGCTTTTGATGGCGCTAAAGGTAAACCTCAATTTGATGGTACAAAAGTTACTGAAAATGGTAATAGAGCTACAACAAATGGTAAACCAGCTGGAAACACTGGTAAAATTGAAAATGAATTATACGTAGATAGAGATATTATGGTTCTTGCGAATCCTGAAATTGCTAACTTACCTAACTGGGTAATTGCATTCATCGCAGCTGGTGGACTTGCAGCAGCATTATCTACAGCAGCAGGATTATTACTTGTTATTGCTTCAGCTATTTCTCATGACCTTATGGGACAAGTTGTATTCAAAGACAAAGAAACTGGAAAATCTACTTTAACTGAGAAATCAGAATTAATGTGGGCAAGAGTTTCAGCTATTATTGCTATTTGTGTTGCTGGTTACTTAGGAATTAACCCTCCTGGTTTCGTTGCACAAGTTGTTGCATTAGCATTTGGTATTGCTTCAGCAGCATTCTTCCCTACAATTATCCTTGGGGTATTTGATAAGAGAATGAATAAAGAAGGTGCAATTGCCGGTATTTTAACTGGTCTTGTTGTTACAATCGGATATGCAGTTTACTTCATATGGGGTCCAGGAACACCATCTGAGTACTTCTTAGGAATTTCTCCTGCATCATTTGGTACAATTGGTACAATTTTACATATTATTGTAGCATTTGCTGTATCTAGAATGACTCCTCCTCCACCACAAGAGATTCAAGATCTTGTTGAGAGAATTAGGATTCCTTCAGGTGCTGGTGAGGCTGTAGATCACTAGTCACATTTACTAAAAAGTATGCCTTCTGGCATACTTTTAGTATTTTTTTATGTTATTGTCTTATAATATAAAAAAATACTCACTCAAGGAAAAACTTAATGAGCTTAAGAGATCAGGAAGCATTTCTTTCAAATATCCATCCTTTCGAAGTTTTAGATAAAAATCAAATTAATAACTGTATTAAACATATGGATATTGCCTACTATCCCAAAGATTCTATATTAATAAGTCCAGAAAAAATATCAGACCATTTTTTTATAATTATTAAAGGTTCAGTATATGAATATAAAGATGATGAAGTAGTAATGGATTATCATCATGAAGATTCGTTCGATGCAAACTCCCTTATTTATAACGAAACAAAAAATACATTTAAAGTACATGAGGATTTGATTTGTTATGAACTTGAAAAAAATACATTTTTAAAACTTGTTGAAGAAAATGTAAGATTTAAAGATTTCTTTTTAAAAAATCTTGTAAACAAGATTCAAACACTAAAAGATAAAGAATATACTTCGGAATTATCATCATTTATGATAGCAAGAGTTGAAGATGCTATTATTAATGAAGCATGTATTGTAAATGAAAATACAAAACTTATTGATGCAATTGAAAAGTCTATGAACTTCAAGACATCTACAATCATTGTACAAAAAGAAAATGATACCTATGGAATAATTACAGATTCACTTCTAAAAGTAAAAGTACTATTAGAGGGTAGAACATTAAATATACCTGTTAAAGATATTGCAGTTTTTCCTTTAATGACAGTTTGTGATGATGATTATTTATTTGATGCTTTAACAGTTTTAATTAAAAGAAATATAAAAAGAATTGGTGTAACTAATAGTGAAGGTAGAATGATAGGAATATTAGAACAAATTGATGTCTTATCTCATTTTGCTAATAACACATTTGTTGTTGATACAAAAATCAAAAAAGCTAAAACTATAGAAGAATTGAAAAGCTCTAGCAATGATTTAATTAATATAATAAAAAGTCTTCATGCAAAAGGCGTAAAAGTAAATCACATATCAAATTTAATTGGACAATTAAATACAAAAGTCTATCAAAAATTATATAACTTAGTTGTTCCTAGTGAATTGAAAAAGAATGCATGTTTAATTGTTATGGGAAGTGAAGGAAGAAATGAACAAATAATAAAAACTGATCAAGATAATGCCTTGGTTATAAAAGATGGAATTGATGTAGAACAATACAGACCTTATATGCAGCACATAACAGATCATCTAATAGATTTTGGATATCCTCGTTGTAAAGGAAATATAATGGTTTCAAACCCTTTTTGGTGTAAAACAGTTAGTGAATATAAGAATGAAACAAAAAGATGGATTGAAGCTCCTGATATGCAAAACTATATGGATTTAGCAATATTCTTTGATTCTTTTGCAGTTGCTGGAGATAAAGATTTATTAATTAATTTAAAAGATGATTTATTTGATAAACTACACGATCAAGATATATTTATGGCTTATTTTGCAAAAGCAACACTTGCTTTTGATACTCCTAGTACTGTTGCTAATTTTATGACAAAAGTACATTTTATAGATATTAAAAAAACTGCAGTTTTCCCAATTGTACAAGGAATCCGTTCTTTAGCATTAAAAGAAAAAATTAGAGAAACTACAACAGTAAAAAGAATCAAAATATTAAAAGATAGAAGAATTTTAGAAAAAGAAAAAGCAGAAGAATTATTAGAAGCATTTGATGTTGTAAATACATTAAGATTAAAATCACAGTTAGAAAAAGTACTTGAAAATAAAGAAATTGATAATCAAGTTGATACACATACTTTAGGTAAAATAGAGAGGGATTTATTAAAAGATTCTTTTAAAATTGTACTTGATTTTAAGAAATTCATTTCTTATTCCTTTAAAATTGATAAGATTTCATAATGTTTGATAGTTTTTTTAAAAATTGGAATAAAAAAAAGTTAAAAAATAAAAATTTTGATTTTTTGTTTGATGAACCAATACCAAATGAGTATGTCTGCTTGGATTGTGAAACAACAGGATTAAGTCCAAGAAAAGATGAAATACTTTCTATTGGTGCAGTTAGAATAAAAAATAATAAAGTTATTATGAGAGAAACATTTAATATATTTGTAAAACCTTCAAAAAATATTAGTAGTGAATCTATCAAAATTCACCGGATACGACCAGTAGATCTAGAGAACGCAGTAAGTCCTGAAGAAGCAATTTATAAAATTCTTAATTTTATAGGTCCTCGTCCTATTGTAGGTTATTATATTAAATTTGATATTGCAATGATTTCTAAATATACAAAAAAATATTTAGGAATAACATTACCAAATGAAAGTATAGAAGTATCATCTATGTTTTTTAAATCTAAAAAGAAAACTAGTGAATATGAATTTATAGATCTAAAATTTGATACTATAATGAAAGAACTAAATATTCCAACTCTAGGTAAACATGATGCCTTAAATGATGCTATTATGACCTCGATGATGTTTTTAAAATTAAAAGATATTACACCTGCAAAAACTACATTCTACACAAGTTAAAATTATTTATATACCTATTTAAGTTATATTTTAGATAGATATATAAAATTTATTTGCTTTTATTATCAATAATCCTATAACGTTTAAATTCTAAACAATTTGTACAATAATTATACATAACAGATAAGAGAAAATACTTATAACTGCTTAATATAGTGCTTTTATTACAAAAATACACATCTGAAATATTTTATAAATATTATGTATATTTTATGTACTTTTTGCAAAAAAAAATATACAATGTAATTAGAAAAAGATTATTATGCAATGCTATTTGTTTGCTATTATTTTAATTTATAATCTTTCACTAAAATCTAATAAAAGAGGATTACTTAATGGGTTTAATTGAGAATATCAAAGAAAAAGCAAAATTACAATTAAGAACAATTGTTCTTCCTGAGTCAGAAGACGAAAGAGTACTTAAAGCTACACAACAAGTATTAGAAGAAAAAACAGCAAATGTCGTTTTAATTGGAAATGAAGACACAATTAAAAAAGATGCAGTTGCATGTGGAGCAAATATTGAAGGTGCTACAATTATTGATCCTAAAAAATTCGATAACATTGACACTTATATTAATGAATTAGTTGAACTTAGAAAGAAAAAAGGTTTAAGTAAAGAAGAAGCTACAGAAATCATGACTACAGAACCTAGGTTTTTTGGTTGTATGATGGTAAGACTAGGTGATGCAGATGGTCTTGTTGCTGGTTCTAACTCTCCTACATCAGATGTTTTAAAAGCAGCTATTCAAGTTATCAAAACAGCATCTGGAATAAATACAGTATCATCTGCTTTTATTATGGAAACAGCTGATGGAAAATTCGGTGATAATGGATTAATTCTTTTTGCAGACTGTGCCGTTATTCCTGAGCCAAATGCAGAACAATTAGCTGATATTGCATGTGCAACAGCTGCAACTGCTTCATCTGTAGTTGGGTTAGACCCTAGAGTTGCTATGTTATCATTTTCAACAAAAGGAAGTGCTAATCATCCTTTAGTTGATAAAGTACAATATGCTGTTGACTTATTAGAAGACAGAAATGTTGATTTTTCATTTGATGGTGAAATGCAAGCTGATGCTGCAATTGTTGAAGCTATTGGAGCTAAAAAAGCACCAGGTTCTGAAGTTGCAGGACGTGCAAATGTATTAGTATTTCCTGATTTACAATCTGGAAATATTGGATATAAACTAGTACAAAGATTCGCAGGAGCAGCTGCACATGGTCCAGTTGTTCAGGGTTTAGCAAAACCAGTAAATGATTTATCTCGTGGATGTTCAGTAGAAGACATTTCAAACTTAGTAGCTATTACAGCAACTCAAATCAAATAAATAAAAGGAAATAATATATGTTAGTATTTATCTTAAACGCAGGAAGTTCATCTTTAAAGTATCAATTAATGAATCCAGTTTCTCAAGAAACTTTAGCAGTTGGTCTTTGTGAAAGAATTGGAATTGATGGTGTTATTAAACATGAATTTGCTAATGATCAAAAACTAAAATTAGAAGTTTCAATGCCAACTCATAAAGAAGCAATTGAGCTAGTTTTAAAAACATTATGTGAAGGTGAAGGTAAAGTTATTGGATCGATTGATGATATTGATGCAATTGGTCATAGAGCTGTTCACGGTGGTGAAGATTTTGCTGGTTCAGTAATGGTTACTGATGAAGTTATCGCTAAGATGAAAGAATTAATCCCTTTAGCTCCATTACATAATCCTGCAAATATTATGGGTATGGAAATTTGTCAAGATTTAATGCCAGGTAAACCTAATGTTGCTGTATTTGATACAGCATTCCACCAAACTATGCCAGATTATGCGTTTATGTATCCATTACCACATGAACAATATACTAAAAATGGTGTTAGAAAATATGGTTTCCATGGAACATCTCACTATTTCGTATCAAATGAAGCTATTAAAATGTTAGATAACAAAGCTGATAGTAAAATTATAGTTTGTCACTTAGGAAATGGTTCATCTGTTTCAGCAGTAAGAGATGGTAAATCAATTGATACATCTATGGGTCTTACTCCAGTACAAGGTTTAATGATGGGTACACGATCTGGTGATGTTGGAGCTGGTGCAATTCAATACATGATGGATACTGAAAAATGGGATATCCAAGAAATGTTAAACGTACTTAATAAAAAATCTGGTATCGTTGGTATTTCAGGAAAATCTTCAGACTTAAGAGAAGTATTAGAAGGTATGGAGAGTGGTGATGATCAATGTAGATTAGCAGTTGATATGATTGCTTATATTATTAAAAAATATGTTGGTTCATACGCTGCTGCACTTAATGGTGTAGATGCAATTTGTTTCACAGGTGGTATTGGTGAAAATGCTGCACTTATTAGAGAAAAAGTATGTTCAGGGTTAGAATTTATGGGCTTAACTTTAGATGAAACTAAAAATAATACTAGATCAGGAGATTCAAGAGCTATTTCTACTGATGATTCAAAAAGTAAAATCTTTGTAATTCCTACAAATGAAGAGTTTGTAATTGCAAATGATACATATAAAATTGTTTCAGAACTAAAAAAGTAGTTTCTTTTTTATCCTAAGAGATAAAGGCCTATTTGCCTTTATCTCTTATCTTCCTTTAGAAGCACTTGTAATTCTTCTGTTCCTTGGATTTCGAGGATTCTTACTTTCATTATCTTTTTGTTTTTTTACTTCATTTTCCCATTTAGAAATTAAAGACTTACTATCATCTTTTTTACTAACTCTTTTTTTATCTGGAAATTTGATATTAGCTTTATTTTTACTTTTTTCTTTCTTATTAGATTCAAAAGTATTAGTATCTCTACTTTTTGACTTAGAATTTGAATCAGAATTTGGTTTATTCTTTGCTCTATTATTAGATCTTTCATTTGTCTTTTTTTGAATATTTGGTTTTGCTAGTTTTGTTAAAGTGAATCCTTCAACAGGAACAACTTCTATTGATTTTTTAATCAGTTTTTCAATGTCACTTAAAAAGAAATATTCATCACTACATACTAAAGACATAGCAACACCTTCATTCCCAGCTCTTCCTGTTCTTCCAATTCTATGAACATAATCTTCGGAAACATTAGGTAATTCAAAGTTTACTACATGAGGTAAAAGTGCAATATCAATACCACGAGCAGCTATATCAGTTGCTACTAGAACTCTTATGTCTTTAGATTTAAAATTACTCAAAGCTTTTGTTCTTGCACCTTGTGATTTATTACCATGAATTGCAGCTGAAGATATTCCTTGTTTATTTAAAAACTCTGCAAGTTTATTGGCTCCATGTTTTGTTCTTGTGAAAACTAATACCTGATTCCAATTTCCCTCGTCTATTAAATGAGCTAATAAATGTTTCTTAGTATCTTTATTCACATAATGTACTACTTGGCTTACTTGATTAGAAGATGCATTTCTTCTTTCAACTTCAACTATTTTTGCATTATTTAGTAAACTTTCAGATAATTTTTTAATCTCATCAGAAAATGTTGCTGAGAATAAAAGTGTTTGTCTATGTTTTGGAATTATTGCTATTATTTTTTTCATATCATGGATAAAACCCATATCTAGCATTCTATCAGCTTCATCAAGAACAAAGAATTCTACCCTTGAAAGATCTATACATTTTTGACCAACAAGATCTAAAAGTCTTCCAGGTGTTGCAATTACTATATCAACACCTTTTCTTAAAATCGCTTTTTGAGGATTTATTCCAACTCCTCCAAAAATAACTGCTGATTTTAAAGGTAAATACCTACTGTATGATTCAATGTTATCAGCAACTTGAGATGCTAATTCTCTTGTTGGTGTTAAAACAAGTGCTTTAACATAATGTTTTTCTTTAGGTGTACTTTTCTTTTTACTTAAAGTATTTAGTAAAGGAAGTGTAAAAGCGGCAGTTTTTCCTGTACCTGTTTGTGCTGCTGCTAAAATATCATGTTTTTCTAAAACGATTGGAATTGCTTGCTCTTGTATTGGAGTTGGTTTTGTATAACCTTGTTCTTCAATAGCTTTCAGGATATCTGGATTTAATCCTAGTTCTGTAAATGTCATTAATTACCTTTGATTTTGTTATCTAACAAGAAACAGTATCTAGTCTAGTTCATTAATTAAATATTGAAAATATCAAAATTTTAGGGAAACAAAGAGTAGTGAAGATTAATTACTAGAGTTTTTTCGAAGTATAACACAATTAGAAGAATTTAACAAACATTTCAATAAATTTAAAAGAAGCAGAAATAAATCCTACTTCTTTTTTCTTAGTATGCTTTTAGACTAGAAGTGAAAGTCATAGAAATTTTAGATATAACTTGACTCATAAACTTATCAATAAATTTATCGAATTTATCTTGCTCTTCCCAAATAGCACTATCAACTTTTGAAAGTTTAACAATTATATCTTGTGCATATGAAATAGTGGCAACCTCATCAACAAGACCTACTTTTTTTGCTTGCGATGCTGTAAATATTTTTGCATCTGCAAATTTTGTATGATTTTTTACATCAAGTTTTCTAGCATTTGCAACATCACTTATAAACATATTATATGTATCATCAATTACACTTTGTAATTGTTCTTTTTCATAATCAAACCATTTTCGTGTTGGGGTTCCAGATTCTTTGTATTTACCAGCTTTTACAGTTTGAGTTGAAACTCCAATTTTTTCCATTAATTCTTCTGCATTAACACCTTGCATAATAACACCAATTGAACCAACCATAGAACCAGGATTTGCAATAATTTTATTTGCCCAAATTGAAGCATAATATGAGCCACTAGCAATTACTCCACTTGCATATACAACTACTGGTTTTATAGATTTTAACTCTTTAATTGCATATGCTAGCTCAACAGAAGGAGCAACTGAACCACCTGGTGAATTTACTACTAACAATACACCTTTAATATTTGAATTTTGTTTTGCTTTTTCAATTTCATTCAATGTTTTGCTTACGTCTAAAATTGGACCAAAAAGCTCAATTTTTTGTAAATTTGCAACTTCAAATGTTCCATTATCGTTCATTTTTTCACTTGGGTTATATAAAATAAAATACATAATAGTTAAAAAAACTATTGTTTTAAAATATTTAGTTATAAAATCTAAAATTCCGATAATTGGAGAAAATAATTTCTTTATAAAATTAAACACTAACGCCTCCTATAATTGTTTT
>Ga0209716_1000211_pt1 | contig 60238 bp, 49 predicted proteins | sample COGITO_mtgs_1205_FD_184811 | JGI IMG/M metagenome (GOLD analysis project Ga0209716, IMG submission 184811) | Pelagic marine microbial communities from North Sea - COGITO_mtgs_120531 (SPAdes) (version 2) | ecosystem: Environmental > Aquatic > Marine > Epipelagic ... | reverse complement strand
AGAGGCGGCCCAGCAAGCGATTGAAAATGACGTCCATATTGTCGGTGTATCTTCTCAGGCAGCCGGTCACAAGACACTGGTGCCGCAATTAATTGCCAGTCTCAAGGCGCAGGGGGCTGAGGACATAGTGGTGATCTGTGGCGGTGTGATTCCACCCAAAGATTACGACCAACTCCGCGCAGATGGGGTGGCAGCTATCTTTGGTCCCGGCACCAATATTCCCCAGGCGGCTGAGGCCGTACTTGAGTTGATTAAGGAATAACCATGAAAGAAATACTGGAGCAGTTAGAGGAAAAGCGCAGTCGTGCCAGATTGGGCGGCGGACAAAAACGCATTGATGCTCAGCACGCCAAGGGCAAGCTCACGGCGCGGGAGCGCCTTGATCTCCTGCTAGATGAGGGCAGCTTTGAAGAATGGGATATGTTTGTCGAGCATCGCTGCACGGATTTTGGTATGGACCAGCAGCATGTGCCCGGCGATGGGGTGGTGATTGGCTATGGCACCATTAATGGCCGCCTGGTGTTTGTATTTAGCCAGGACTTTACCGTTTTCGGTGGCGCGCTCTCTGAGGCTCATGCGGAGAAAATCTGCAAGCTAATGGATCAGGCTATGAAAGTGGGTGCGCCGGTGATTGGTCTTAACGACTCCGGCGGTGCCCGTATTCAGGAGGGCGTTGCTTCGCTGGGTGGCTATGCCGAGGTGTTCCAGCGCAATGTGATGGCCAGTGGTGTGATTCCCCAAATCAGCATGGTGATGGGCCCCTGTGCTGGGGGTGCAGTGTACTCGCCAGCGATTACCGATTTTATTTTTATGGTGCAGGACAGCAGCTATATGTTTGTTACTGGGCCAGATGTGGTTAAAACCGTGACCCATGAAACTGTGACCGCGGAAGAGTTGGGGGGCGCCCATACCCATAGCACTAAATCCGGTGTTGCGGACCTAGCTTTTGACAATGATGTGGACGCGTTGCACAAGCTGCGTCGCTTTATGAATTATCTGCCCGCCAATAACCGCGAGAAGCCGCCAGTGTGGCCAACAGAAGACAGTGCTGACCGCATTGATATGTCGCTGGATACTCTGGTGCCCAGCGACCCCAACAAGCCCTATGATATGAAAGAGCTGATTCTAAAAGTGGCCGATGAATCTGAGTTTTTTGAGCTGCAGGTCAGTTACGCCAAAAATATTATTACCGGCTTTATTCGCATTGAGGGTTCTACGGTTGGCGTGGTGGCCAATCAGCCTATGGTAATGGCCGGCTGTCTGGATATTGATGCCTCCCGCAAGGCGGCGCGGTTTATACGCTTCTGCGATGCTTTTAATATTCCTGTGCTGACTCTGGTCGATGTACCAGGCTTTATGCCCGGCACCAGTCAGGAGTATGGCGGCATTATTAAACATGGTGCCAAGCTACTTTACGCCTACGCGGAATGCACAGTGCCCAAGGTGACGCTGATTACCCGCAAGGCCTATGGCGGTGCATATGATGTGATGGCATCTAAGCATTTGCGCGGTGATGTAAATCTGGCCTGGCCCACGGCAGAGATTGCGGTGATGGGCCCCAAGGGCGCGGTGGAGATTATTTTCCGCAAAGATATTGGCGACCAGGAGAAAATTGATGCGCGCACTGAAGAGTATCGCCAGAAGTTTGCCAACCCCTTTATTGCTGGTAAGCGAGGCTATATAGATGATGTCATTATGCCCCACAGCACCCGCAAGCGGGTGGCGCGGTCTCTGGCTATGCTGAAAAACAAAAGCATAGAAAACCCCTGGCGCAAGCATGGCAATATTCCGCTGTAGGGCCTCATTTTTTCATCCTGAGGAGCAGCGCGACGAAGGATCTCTGGAAGTGGTTGCAGCGGGCTTGAATTACTAGCTAACCGCTGTGACACGCCGCGAGTACGTCCTTGTAGGCTCTGCGACAGCATCCCTGCTGTCGAAGGTCACAGCGGTTAGCCAGCAACTCAAGCATTCAGAGTTGGGCAGAATACTTAGACTTTTTAAAAAAACAAACTGTGTGATGGATGGGTGATTTTGATTTGCAAATAAGCAAAAACAAAAGCGATTAGTTTTTAAGGGTAAAAGATTTATGTTGAAGAAAATATTAGTGGCCAACCGCGGTGAAATTGCCTGCAGGGTGTTTTCCACAGCTAAGAAAATGGGTATTGCCACTGTGGCGGTCTATTCTGATGCTGATGCAGACGCACTGCATGTGCAGATGGCTGACGAGGCAATCAATATAGGCCCGGCCGCCTCAGCGGAAAGCTATCTGGTGATTGATAAGATTATTCAGGCCTGTCGTGATACTGGTGCTGATGCGGTGCATCCGGGCTATGGGTTTCTCTCGGAGAATAGTCAATTCCGCGATGCGCTGGATGATGCGGGTATTGTGTTTATTGGCCCGGGTAAAAAAGCGATTGAGTCTATGGGGGATAAAATTACCTCTAAGCTAATTGCTGAAAAGGCGGGGGTTAGCTGTATTCCCGGTTATACCGATGTGGTGCGTGATGGGGACCATGCGGTGGAGATCAGCGCGGGAATTGGTTACCCAGTGATGCTTAAGGCATCCGCTGGTGGTGGTGGTAAAGGCATGCGAGTGGCCTGGGATGAGGCAGATTGTCGCGATGGTTTTGAGCGCGCCACCAATGAAGCACGCTCTAGCTTTGGCGATACGCGCATCTTTATTGAAAAATATATCCAGCAGCCACGGCATATCGAAATTCAGATAATGGCCGATGGTCATGGCAATGTGATTTATCTGGGTGAGCGAGAGTGCTCGATTCAGCGCCGTCACCAGAAGGTAATTGAAGAGGCACCATCGCCATTTTTAGATAAAGCCACTCGTCAGAAAATGGGTGAACAGAGTTGTGCGCTAGCAAAGGCGGTGGATTATCAGTCGGCAGGCACGGTGGAGTTTATTGCCGATGCTGATATGAATTTCTATTTTCTGGAGATGAATACTAGGTTGCAGGTGGAGCATCCGGTCACTGAGTTGGTTACAGGTCAGGATCTGGTGGAGATGATGATTCGGGTGGCGGCTGGTGAGAAGCTGTCGTTGGCTCAAAGCGATGTGACACTAACTGGCTGGGCTATGGAATCGCGGGTCTATGCGGAGGATCCGTTCCGTAACTTTATGCCCTCCATTGGCAGGCTATCTGGCTATCGTGAACCCGAGGGGGAAGGCGTGCGGGTAGATAGCGGGGTCTATGAGGGCGGTGAGGTTTCCATGCACTATGACCCTATGATTTCTAAGCTGATTACCTATGGTGATAATCGTGAAGCAGCTATTGATCTTATGGTGGATGCGCTGGATGCCTATTATATTCGCGGGGTAAATCACAATATTAGCTTCCTTAATGCCTTGATGGTGCATCCGCGGTTTGTGGCCGGTGAAACCACTACTAACTTTATTGAGGAAGAGTTCCCCGAGGGCTTTAATGCGGATTTAGTGCCGCAGAATAACCCTCATATTGCGGTGGTAGTGGCTGCCGCTGTGCACCAGGAATACCGCGAGCGCTCGTCGCAGATCTCTGGCCAGTCGGAGGGACATGAATATCAGGTGCCTGATCAATGGGTGGTGATTACTGGGGCTGAAGAAACTCTAGTTTCCATGACTCTAACCCTGTCTGGCTTTTTGGTGTCTGTTGGTAATGATGACTATTCGGTGGTCACTAACTGGGCTCTGGGTGAGCCTTTGTTTGAGGCCCAGATTAATGGCCAGCAGGTTACTGTGCAGGTTGAGCGCTCCGGTTCTGGCTACAAGCTGTTTTATCGTGGCGCGGAGATTAATGCGCTGGTGCTGTCACCCAAGGCGGCGGCGCTAAATAAGCTAATGCTGGAAAAAGTCCCTGCGGACCTGTCCAAGTTTTTGCTCTCGCCTATGCCTGGGCTTCTGGTTAAGCTGGGGGTTAAGGTGGGTGATCAGGTGAAAGCAGGGGAAGAGTTGGCAGTGGTGGAAGCCATGAAAATGGAGAATAGTCTGCGCGCTACCAATGATGGTATTGTGGCCAAAATATCGGCAGATGTCGGTGATAGTTTGATGGTGGATCAGGCGATTTTGGAGTTTGAGTAGATATTAAAATGTTAGCACAGCAAATACTTGCAGGAGATCGCCGGGCTCTGGCCAAGGCGATTACTCTGGTGGAATCCACCCGCGCTGATCACGGTGAGCAGGCGGTGCAGTTGCTGGCGGAGCTAATGCCCCATACGGGCAAGTCTATTCGCATTGGTGTCTCCGGTGCGCCGGGGGTGGGCAAGTCGACTTTTATTGAATCTCTGGGTAATTATTTAACTGGGCAGGGCCATCAGGTGGCGGTGCTGGCGGTTGATCCTACTTCTGCTGTGAGTGGAGGTTCTATTCTGGGGGATAAAACCAGAATGGAGGCGCTATCGGTTAATCCTAAGGCCTTTGTGCGACCTTCCCCTGCGGGCACTACTCTCGGCGGTGTGACCCGCCGCACCCGTGAATCACTACTGCTCTGCGAAGCTGCTGGCTATGATGTGATTATTGTTGAGACTGTGGGGGTAGGGCAGTCGGAGACTGCTGTCTCTGATATGACTGATATGTTTTTACTGTTGCTGTCGCCCGGCGGTGGTGATGACCTGCAGGGTATAAAGCGGGGCATTATGGAGTTGGCGGATCTGGTGCTGGTCAATAAAGCTGATGGTGATCAGGCCAGTATTGCCAACCAAACTGTCTCTGATTATCGCGGCGCTCTGCAGTTTATGCAGGCTCGTACCCCAAGCTGGACTCCCAAGGTGGATAGCTGTTCGGCTCTAGATAATCAGGGTGTGGATCAGGCCTGGACTATTATTCAGGCGTTTCGTGAGGCATTAACCCAGTCCGGTGAATTGGAAACCTTGCGAGCCCAACAGGCTAAAGCCTGGATGTGGGCCGAGACAGCTGAGGCATTGATTGCTGATTTGCGCAATCATCCCCAGGTTAAGGCGTTGGTGCCAGAGCTAGAGTCGGCGGTGTTGGCTGGAGATATGCCAGCGATAGTTGCGGCTCAGCGGCTGATTGCCCATTACAAAACTGATTAGCGAGTTTATAATTGTGCTAACTTACCCACGAGCGAAACGAGCATGACTGAAGAAAAGGGCAACAGTGAGAATTTGGCGGCTTTACTGGAAGCCAATAAAAGCTATGCCGACACCTTTGACCAGTCCCATCTACCTTCTCCTCCTGCCAGACATTTTGCTATTTTGACCTGTATGGATGCTCGTATGGATCCGGCCAAAATCGTTGGCCTGTCTGAGGGCGATGCCCATGTGATTCGCAATGCCGGTGGTCGCGCCAGCGATGATGCGATTCGCTCGTTAATTATTTCCCATAAGTTTTTAGGCACCACTGAATGGTTTGTGATTCAGCATACCGGCTGCGGTATGGCTACGGTCACCGACGCTGAAATTGCTCAGTTGCTGGAAGAGGACTTGGAGACCGCGGTGCACAATGGCGAGCGCTGGGAAAATCCGCAGCGGGATAGCAGCGCTAATACCAAGCTTGGCTCTGATCTGGGTCATTCGATTCACTGGCATACCATTGCTGACTTGCAGCAGTCGGTGCTGGACGATATGGAAACTATTCAAAACCACCCGCTGGTGCCCAGTCATATTCAGATCCACGGCTTTATCTATGATGTTAAAACCGGTCAGCTTAGCCGCATCTCTGCATAATCTCGCATCTGCCGCTCTGTCCCTCTGGATTTCAAGCAATAAAAAAGCGGCTGAAAAGCCGCTTTTTTATTGCTGCAAAGATCAACCTAGCCGCACTTGGAATCACCACAGTTCAAGCAGGTCATGCAACCATCCATCAGGATAACCGCCTTCACACTGCACTTTTTGCACACTTCAGCTGTTGGCGGAAAATCTGCAGTTTCGCCGGTCTCTGCCGATGCTGCTGCCGCATGTTCAAACTCGGCGCGCTTCTCATCCATAATCTTTTGCTGATGCGCTGGAATTTCTGGCTTCTTCAGCATGCCAATTTTCTGCAGGTGATCTTCGATTGCCCACCCGATCTCTGCGACCAATGAAGGCATAAACTTGCCGCCGGGCTTGTAGTAACCACCCTGGGGGTCAAATACTGCTTTTAGCTCTTCCACCAGGAAGGTGCAGTCGCCGCCTTTGCGGAATACGGCGGAGATTACTCTGGTCAGTGCCACAATCCACTGGAAGTGATCCATATTTTTGGAGTTGATAAACACTTCAAACGGGCGGCGCAGTTCATGGTCTGTGCCTTCGTTCAAAATAATGTCGTTGATGGTCAGGTACAGGGCATGATCGGACATTGGGGTCTTGATCTTGTAGGTGCTGCCGGCCAATGCTTCAGGGCGCGAGACTTTCTCGTGCATCTGAATAATATTACTTTCCGGCTCCTTGGCGGTTACTTCCTGGGCCTGTTCTTCGGTGGCTACTTTGTAGCCCACGATCTTTTGTGAAATTTTCTTGCTCATTATCTTCCTCGTACTCTTGCTATTCCGTGCTGCGCAGCGGAATCAATTTAATGTGATCAGAATTTACCGTAGTAACCTTCTTTCAGGGCGTCGAATAGGTTGGCGGCGGTGTGGGTTTCACCGTCGTACTCAACTTCTTCATTGCCTTTGAATTCAACTGTCGAACCATCTTCGAGTGTAAATTTGTAGGTGGTGTTCTCGAGATCTTTCTCGGTCACCAGTACACCCTGGAAGGCTTCCGGGTTAAAGCGGAAGGTGGTGCAGCCTTTCAGGCCTTTCTCGGCGGCATACAGGTAGATATCTTTAAAGTCTTCGTAGTCGCAGTCGGTTGGGACATTGATGGTCTTGGAGATTGAAGAATCTACCCACTTCTGTGCGGCGGCCTGAATATCCACATGGGCTCTGGGCATAATATTCTCGGAGCTCATAAAGTAGTCTGGCAATGCCTCTTCTTCGCTGGTGCCGTAGGGCATGGCTTTCTCATTCACCAATGTGCGGTAGGCCAGCAGTTCGTAGGAGAATACATCAACTTTCTCTTTTGACTTTTTGCCTTCGCGAATAACATTGCGCGAGTAATGGTGGGCAAAGCTTGGCTCAATACCGTTGCTAACATTGTTTGCCAGTGACAGAGAAATGGTACCTGTGGGTGCAATGGATGAGTGGTGGCTAAAGCGACAGCCTTCTTCGATCAGTGACTCAACCAGCTCTGGTGCTACGGTGGCAACGTTCTGCATATAGCGGCTGTACTTGGCCATCAGTACTTTGCCTTTGAGCTTGTCGCCCACTTTGATGCCGTCTTTGGCCATATCTGGCTGCTTGAACAGCATGGCGGCGGTGACTTCAAACTCATCTTCCATTATTGGTGCCGGGCCTTTTTCACGGGCCAGGTGCAGGCCGCTCTTAAGACCAGCTACTGCCATATCCTGGGCTACGCGTTCGGTGAACTCCAGTGAATCCTGCTCGCCATACTTCATGCGCAGCATGGTGATGGTGGAACCCAGCCCCAAAAAACCCATACCGTGGCGACGCTTGTATTCGATCTCGGCGCGCTGGCCATCCAGAGGCAAACCATTGATCTCAACCACGTTGTCCAGCATGCGGGTAAAGATGCTAACCACTTCTGCGTACTCGCCCCAGTCAAAGTAGGCGTCTTCGGTAAATGGGTTGCGCACAAATTTGGTCAGGTTAACCGAGCCCAGCAGGCAGCTGCCGTAGGGGGGCAATGGCTGCTCACCACAGGGGTTGGTGGCGCGGATATCTTCACAGAACCAGTTGTTGTTATTTTTGTTGACCTGATCGATCAGAATAAAGCCTGGCTCTGCATAGTCGTAGGTGGACGACATAATGGCGTTCCACAGTTTCTGCGCACGGATAGTCTCGTAGATGCGGCAGGCGACTAGGCCTTCGTCGTTGCTAACGTAGTTTTCTGTGGTGGGGAATGGCTTCCACACGACGTTGTCGCCCTTGAGGTCCAAGCCGCCTTCGATTTCTTTGGCGCTGATAGGGAAGGTCAGATCCCAGTTGCCATCGGTGCGCACTGCTTCAATAAACTCTTCGGTGATCAGTAGTGACAGATTGAACTGACGCAGGCGTCCGTCTTCGCGCTTGGCGCGCACAAAATCAAAGACATCCGGGTGGCTGACATCAAAGGTGGCCATCTGAGCGCCGCGTCGGCCACCGGCCGAAGAGACGGTGAAACACATTTTGTCGTAGATATCCATAAACGACAGTGGACCTGAGGTGTAGGCGCCAGCACCTGACACGTAGGCACCTTTGGGGCGCAATGTGGAGAATTCGTAACCGATGCCGCAGCCGGCCTTGAGCGTTAGGCCTGCTTCGAGGTTGCGTTCCAGAATGCCCTGCATGGAATCTGGAACTACGCCAGAAACCGTGCAGTTAATGGTTGAGGTGGCGGGCTTGTAAGCCTGAGCACCGGCATTGGAGATAATACGGCCAGCGGGAATCGCGCCGTGTTTCAGTGCCCAGACAAATTTCTCTTGCCATTCTTTGCGCTTTTCTTTGCTTTCAACATCGGAAAGAGCCTTGGCCACGCGCATGTAGGTGGCGTTGATATCTTTATCAACAGGCTGCTCGCTCTTGTCTTTAAGACGGTATTTTTTATCCCAGATATCCAGGGACGCGTCTTGCATTTTGATTTCTTGTTGTGCTGCAGTAGGTTTTACTGTCTTTAGTCTGGTTGCGCTCATTAAATGACCTTACCTTTTATCGATTTTATCGTTTTCTAATTTGTGTTGATCGGGGACTGGGCCCCATCAGTTACCCGCAACCCATATGCTCTCGGCATCTGCGTTACTGTTTATCCTGAGGTGTTTCTCAATGTTGGCGTCGGAATCAATGTCCTTTTGCCTGTGTTTCCCCCGGTTTTACCCTCTGTCTTGCTAAGGTGTATCCAGTTGCACTGAAGCTGTTGGTCGCTTTTCTACGGCGGAAAACGAAGAAGAGTTTATCCTACATGGTGTGTTGTGCAAGCCCTAATCTACTATATATTGTGTTTTTTTGGGTTTTAACCATTATTTAGGGTTCACAACTCCATGCAAAACATGTGGATAAATGGCTCTATAGTGCGCGGTTGTTGGGCTTGAGGGTTTAGCTGACCGCCGGGCATAAACCGGTCATGTTCGTGCTCCGTATAATCTTGCGACTGGGCTTGTTAGACGTTTTTGTGTTAACCAGTTTATTCTCTAGCGAATAGAGTTATAAGGGTAGCCGCCAGCACATGCTGTGCGCGGCGTTGTTGTGCCCAAACGGTGACTTGGTTAGAATGGTCGCCATTCCAAAACTACCTGCGCAACAGCTGTTTTTACTGGTCTGTGTGCATTCTATTGAGGCTTTTCATGGATATTTTTGACTTCTCCGATGGTCGCGAAGGCTACTATGGAGAATACGGCGGTGTTTTTCTGCCTGAAATTTTACACGCTACGATTGAAGAGCTGATTGAATGCTTCCGCGAATGTAAAGCCGACCCTAAATTCTGGCAGGACTATGTGTCCCTGTTGCAAAACTATTCCGGTCGTCCGACCCCTGTAACCTATCTGGAGAATCTCAGTCGTGAACTGGGTGGCGCGCAGATCTATGTTAAGCGCGATGATCTCAATCACACTGGCTCCCACAAGGTAAATAATGTGATGGGCCAGGGTCTGCTGACCCAGCGCCTGGGCAAAACTCGGGTGATTGCAGAGACCGGTGCTGGCCAGCATGGTTTTGCCACGGCCACCATGGCAGCTAAATTTGGGTTTGAGTGCAAGATTTATATGGGTGCGGTGGATGTTGCCCGCCAGCGCCCAAATGTATTTTGGATGGAGAATCTCGGCGCCGAGGTGATTGCGGTTGAGGATGGTCAGAAGACTTTAAAAGATGCGGTGAATGAATGTATGCGTGACTGGGTCACCAATATGGCCGACACCCATTATATCCTGGGTACTGCCTGTGGACCCCATCCGTTCCCGGAAATGGTCAGCTGGTTCCAGTCAATAATTGGTCTGGAAGCCCGCGAGCAGATTGTGGCTCAGACCGGGCGTCTGCCCAACCGTGTCTATGCCTGTGTTGGTGGTGGTTCCAATGCTATGGGTCTGTTCCAGGGTTTCTTTGATGAGCCCAATGTGGAGCTGATTGGCTGTGAAGCTGGCGGTGAAGGTGTGGGTTCCTATATGCACTCCGCCCGTCTGGCCTATGATGATGCCAGTGTGGGTGTGGCCCAGGGTTATAAAACCTATTTCCTGCAGAACGATGAGGGCAACATGAGTGAGACCCATTCTGTTGCCGCAGGTCTCGATTACATTGGTGTCAACCCGATCTTTGCCCACCTGCACGATCAGGGCAAGGTGCGCTTTGAAGCGGCCACAGATGCGGAAGTAAAAGAGACTTTAAAGCTGACTATGCGCACCGAGGGGCTTATTCCGGCTCTGGAGAGTACCCATGGCTTTGTGGTGGCGCTTAAAGAAGCGGCGACCATGGCTAAAGATGAAATTGTGCTGGTGAATATGTCCGGTCGCGGGGACAAGGATATCTTTACCATTGCCGATGCCCTGGATGATGCCAAGTGGAAATCATTTATTGGCGGCAAGGCTGACCAGTACCGCGCGGAGAAGAAATAATGGGTTTGGAAGCATTTATTGCGGAGCGCAAACAGGATAAAGATCTGCTGGTGATGGCCCATGTGGTCTGTGGCTACCCGTCTTTTGAAGAGAATATGCAAGAGTTGGAAATTATGGCGGAGGCCGGTGTGGACCTGGTTGAGTTACAGTTTCCTTTTTCTGAGCCCAGCGCCGATGGCCCGCTGTTTGTGCGTGCCAATGAGCAATCCTTAAAAGCTGGTACCACTGTGGACCAGTGCTTTGACTTTATGAAGTTGGTGAGTGAACGCTTTCCTTTTAAAGTTCTGATGATGGGTTACTACAATACTGTCTTTAAGATGGGCGAGGATGTGTTTGTGCAGCGCCTTAAAGACGCAGGTGGTGTGGGCTATATTCTGCCGGATCTGCCTGTTGAAGAGTCGGCTAATTTGCACCAGCTATCTGCTGATGTCGGGGTTGAGCCAATTATTTTAATGACGCCGACCAGCAGTGATAAGCGTCTGGCTCAGCTGGGTGCGGCGAGCCGCGGTATGGTCTATGTGGTTGCCCGCAAAGGTGTCACTGGTTCCAAGACCAATATGGGCGATGATGTGGTGGCCCTGATTGATCGCTGCCGTCAACATACTGATGTACCTATGGGTGTGGGCTTTGGTATTACCAGCAAGGCGGATATGGATTTCCTGCGTGGTACTGCGGACCTTGCGATTGTGGGTACTGCGGCCCTAAAGACCTGGGAAGAGTCTGGGGCTGATGGGTTGCGGCGCTTTTTTGCAGAGTTGCTGGCTTAGGTACTAAGCCGCTTCGCGGGTAATCCTGAACGCATTGAAGAATCTGTTAGAGATTTTTCGCTCGGCTTAATCTGACGCCTTTTCTACAACAGCAAACCGCCAGTCATTAATCACCTGCGAACGCACCTCTTCAAGGCTGGGGATCTTGCCCAGCACCGCATTATCAATACAGACTAAATGCACCCCGAGCTTTGAGGCTGTGGGTTCTGTCCAGCATTGCTCGGCCTGTGAATCCAGGGTCAGCGCTAATAATTTATCCGCAAAGCTGCTACCAAACTTCTCTGCCACCTGATCTGATGTGCCCTGATATTTAACCGCTTCCGTGGGCGGCTGCCCGGCCCTTATCTGAGACAATATCTGTTCTGCCTGCTGGTAGGCGCTGCCGCCATATTTGATTGAGCTAAACAGCAGGTGGCGAAAGCTAAAGTTGGAGAATTCCCGGTAATCTGCCTGGTGCTGCCGGTAGAAGTCGATAAGCTCCTGCTCTGTGGGCTGACGCAATGTGGTGACATTTTTGGTGAGGCCGGCCAGTTTAGCGTCCATGGCTTCGGGATCCATTATCTGATCTATATCGGTTCCCACGGCCTCTATGGGTGCGCTTTTGTCATCAAACAGGTCAGACTGGATACGCTGTTGCAAACTATCTATATCCGGGAGGTTGTGGCGATCCGCATCCCAGTCCCGCTGGCTCGGTTGGTCGGTGACCCAGTAAAAGCTCAGCAACAGTGCAGTTAGCAGGCTCAGAACCAGGGCGAGAATACGGAGAGACAATGGGTATGGCTGTAGTTTTTTCATCGGCGGTTGTTCATCAGCTTAGCGTTTAAAAATTTTAATCCATTCGCCGGCTTTGGGTTCGCCGCTGGGGTAGTAACCATTGATTATACGCAGGTCATCTATATCTGTGCTGCTCAGTTTTAAGACGTTGGCCAGTCCTGCAAAGGTGGTGGCGCTGGTGGCCTTAACATAATGAACGGTCTGGGGTTTTTGCCCGGCAATCTCGCGGCTGGAGATGGGGCGGAAGCTATTGATGGCGGCGACAAATAATTTATCTGTCTCGGCAAAGCTGGACTGTTGTTCCACTTCACCGGTAAATACATAGGCGTTGAGCTTATAGTACACTAGGGCGATACGGGTATCTGGCGCCCCATCTTTGCCGGGCAATATGCCACTAAAGCCTTTTAGGCGCGCCGGAGCTATGGTTTTACTGTCTTTTAGCTGGCCTACATTAAGGTAGTTGTAGAGATATTCTTCCGGACTTTGGGAGGTGCGGGCAATGGCCTGCAGTGACAGCCTTGCGGATTTATCTTCTGCTGCACCTATGGCCAGTGCTTTAGTATTGCTGCTGTCTTGCACCCAGCCTTTGGGGAAGTCAAAGCGCACCCGCAGGCGCATATCGGAGAAGCGCTCTGGTTTTTTCTCTTTGGCTAGAAAGTTTTCCCCCCAGATTAAACCCTGGGTCAGACTACGGTAGACGGCCTCGCCATTACCTCTGCTCTCTTTGGCCTTAAAGGCATTGGCTTTGCTGACCACGGTGCGCAGGCGACTGTCGTTGCGCGGGTGGGTGGAAAAGATGCCATGGTAGGTTTGCTTGGCTGCACCTTTTGATTTGGCCCGTTTCTTTTGCAGTGCTTCGTAGTCTTTCATCATCGACAGCATGCTGATCATCTCACTGGGGGCATAACCCAGCTTGGCCATATATTCGGCGCCAGCTTCATCTGCCTCCAGTTCATTGCGTCGGCCATGGCCGCGAATAATGGAGTTGGCATAGGCCATACCGGCTTCGTAGACTTCATTGCTACCTGAGAGCACGGCGGCAATAGTGGATAAAATTTGCGCGCCTGTGGCCTGCCCCTCCTGGCCGGTGACATGATCTCTGGTGATATGGCCCACTTCATGGGCCAGTACTGACACTAATTCTGCTTCGTTGCTGACATAATTTAACAGGCCGCGATTGACGTAGATGTAGTTATCTCTGGTGGCAAAGGCATTGAGGTCGGGGCTGTCGAGCAGGGTAAAGATAAACTTCTCACCGGCCATTTCTGATACTGAGATAATCTCTTCGCCGAGCTTTTCGATATAGGCTTGGAGTTTTTCATCTTTGTAGATGGGGGTGGCCTGCACAACTTCTTTGTAGATATCTGCGCCTGTGGTGGCCCCTTGAGTTGTGGGTGTAATCAGCAGGGCGGTTAGCAGTAGTTGGGAAAAGAGCTTTTTACTCAGCATAATCTGTCACTAGCTGGCGGAAAAAAAGGTTTTAAGCTGCTTGCCGAGACTGGAGCAGGCGTCGCTCTTGACCGGGGTCAGCAGTGGAATCGGGGCCACGGCGCCGATCAGATAGGAGGTGCCTTCGGAGTCGACACGCAGGCGGCCCATTTCCTGGAGGTCCTGCAGATCCCAGACGATGGCCTCGTAGACTGACAGTTTGTTCCATTGGGCAAAGCCAAAGCAGCCACCGCCGCCGGGGCCAATAGCGCAGCTAATGGAACCGCCTTTATCCAATGTTTCCGTTGATCCATCCAGCCATACCAGATAGCGGACTGACTGGTTGTCGACCACGGTTTTGATGCTCGGGGTGCGCATCAGTTTTTTTAATCTGGGCAGGCCTTTTGGGGCTGTGCGTGGTTCAAACCAGGGGTAGATGGAGTCGATAAACTGGGCTTCTGGCAGAATACCTATATCTGCGCCTTTCATCTGTTTGGCAACACAGTCGATAAATTCCCGATCGGTTTCATAATGACCGGCATCGCGACGACCCAAGACCACCACGCGCTCGTCGGCATTCAGTTCTATGGGCTCACCACTGGGGCGATATTCATCAATGGTGGTGGTGGCCGAGCAAGCGCCTAGGAGGGCCAGCAGAGAACCGGTAACAATAATCCTGTACACATTACTGGTTGTGAATCCGCTCATTGTGACCCCTCCAGAATTTGCCGCTCCATCATCCAGCCGTAGATCGCCGGAATGCGGTAGAAGTCTAGCATCAGTTTGGCACCGGCATCCCGCAGGGCAATAACGGCGGCCTCTTCGATGGCTTTTGGCTTGCTGTACATAAAGGTATCTGGGGTTTTGCCGTAGGCGGGCATAAACCAGCTGTCGATGGGGTCTCCGTCGACGCTTTGAATTTCAAGGTTGTATTTGATCCATACCTCAAACACATTGAGGTAGTTATCTGAGGGGGTGGATACCTGCACTTCACGCACTGATGGTGTAATTACCAGTCCTTTGGTGTTGGTGATCTGGTCTCTGCTGGTGACAAACTCGACGTCATTAAACAGACCGGCAAACGCATTTTGCAGCACCTCTACCTGAGCTGTACCTATATCGATAACGGTGTTTTCATTAGGTTGGGCGACAAAAGTGGAGAAGTCTTCGAGAAAGACAATGCTGGCGGTCACTGATTTAGGTTCGCCCAGCACTTTGGGGAATGTCCGGTCGACCTGCACTGAGGCTGAGGAGCTGCAGCCCCCAAGAATAACCAGAACAATCAGGGCAAGTGATATTTTGCTGATATTTTTACAGGACTCTTTGTAGGTCTTTTTATAGGACATATTTTTGCTCAACATAATTTTTATCCTTTAATTAAGGCTGTTTAACCCGATAAAGGTTCCTCCATTGTTGTAACTCAGTTCACGCATCAGGGCGGCAAATTTAATTGCCGAAGCACTTGGGCTTCCCCCTGGAGGGAAATGCACTGGAAAGCCTATGGCATGGACCCGCACCAGTCGGCCGGCCCCGCGATGGGCTTTGTTAAGTTGATCCACAGCTCGCACCACATTGCGGATGGAGCGCCCCTGAAAGTCATCGCCAAGGGTATAGATGCTGATTTTGCGGCCGGGCCGATAAAAGGTCTTGATGGCTGCATTAATCCCCTCTACTGGGCTAGAGTTACTAAACGGCGCCCAGTTGGACAGTTTGCTGATAATGTTTTTACGCATGGCCGGGCTATCGGGGATCCATTTGCCTTTTTCTGCAGTGAACATATATTGGCCCATATCGTTGAGTACCTGCAGGCCTTTGACCTCGGGGTAGATATCAAGAATATTGAGCATCTCTTTTTTGACTTTTTCCCAGGCGGCGACCTGCATGCTGCCAGAGGTGTCGATAACAAAAATAATATAGTCACTGTCGGCGGGTATGCCGCCGATCAGCTGGTTTTGCTGCTGGAATTCCGGTCCTAGCAGGCGCTCCATCTCTTCGGACAATACCTGCAGCACCAGTTGCAGCTGTTCTTTTTCCCGGGATTGGGACTGGGATAGCTGGCTAGATTGCTTGGCGACACTGGCCAGCTTGGCTTTTAATCTGGCGATGCGCTCGGTCAGTTCTGACAGCTGCTCTTTGCGGGATTTGAGTCGCTCGTCGAGCATGACCGCTTCGCCGCGAATCTTAAATAACCTTTCCTGATAGTCTTTTACCGACCCCAGTAGCTGGTTCTCTGCTTCTTCCAATGCCGAGGGGTCGCCCACTTTGGCAATCACCAGCAATAAAACAATGGCGCCAAAGCCGCAGCTGATCACGTCCAGAAAGGAGATGCTGGCTTCCTGTAATTCCCGCCGTTGCTTTTTCATGGCCAGTCCCTCGACGGAGCTATAAAGGCGCCTTTGGTATTTAGGGCTGTCTGCCAAAACAGGCCAGCGGCTTCCGGGTCACCTTCCATGGGAAAGAGAATGGTGTTGATAGGCACCCCTGGGGGGAACTCGGCCATGGCGGCGGCGAAATGTTTGCGCCTCTGGGCACCGCTGACCATATATTTTTTTGGTGGGTTCTTACCCTGGGTGGGCAGGCCATCGGTGAGCAGAAACAGGTTGTCGGGCCGATCTTCGAAGTCTGTAATGGCGCCAAAGGCATTGCTCAGACTGGTGCCTGAGCCCGGGCTGAATTGTTTGGTGGCCGCCACTGCCTGTTCCAGGGCCAGTGAGTCGGCCGCATCCAGCCATTCTCCTTCGGTGCCCGCAATAGCGGCGCTGGCTTCGGTATTAAATATATATACCTGAAAGCGACTGCTGGGGGGCAGCTGCGCTAACAGCCATTCCACTGTGCGCAATGTCCACTGCCATTTGGGTGACTGTTTCTTTTGCTCGTCTTCCATGTTGCGCCGTCGCACTGCATTGACCACTGTATCGGCTAGCATGCTGGCGGAGCCGTCGACTAGAATTAGTACCCGCTCGCCGCCCAGTTTGAGGCCGGTGAGATATTGTCGATTGCCATCACCCTGAAACTCTCGCACCTTGTCGCCAAACTCTACTTCTTCCATCTGTGCCGTTTCTTCTTCTAGCTGTTCGACCTGGAGGCGTAGTTTGTCGAGATCATTAGGGTCGGACTGGATGCTTCTTTCCTGCTCTTCCAGATCTGTGATTACTCGCTTGGACAGACCCTGAGCTTCGGCCAGTTCCAGTTGAATTTTTTCGATACTGTTAAGTAGCTGGACGCGATCTTCTTCGGCCTCACGGATATCCATCTGCAGCAGGTCGACTTCGGCGGCCAGCTTGATATCCGGGGTAACTATTTCCACTGCATTGTGGCGCAAAATCAAAAACAGCAAGGTTACGGCACCAAAACCACAGGCCATAATATCCAGAAAGGACAAACTGAAAGCTATATTGCGGCGCTTTCTAGCCATTGCTCACCTCGATCAGGCGCAGCTTGTACCCTGAGACAATCAGCTGTTTGCCGGGCTCGCAGGAGCTGGGCAGTTGCACCTCTAAGTCATCCTGCTGGTGGAGTATCTTCAGTTGCTGATTTTCTACGACCAGAACACATTCAGCCTGATTATCAATGCAGCTGGTCAGACTGAGTTTGCCGTCTTTGAGGTGCAGGCTCAGGGGCTGATGAAGGGGGTAGGCCTGATTTTTATACAGCACATGACTGGCCTGATGGGTTTGCAACTGAGTTGGCCCAGTCTGGCTATCCAGACCGTCCTGCTCTAGCTGTTTGATCCTGTGTAGCTCTTCAGCGCAAAGCTGCTGCTGCAGTCCCAGGCAGTTATCTATGGCGCTGGACTGGGCCTTGACGGTTGCGTCGGCAAACTGGGGCAGCATGGCGGGAATCAGGCTGGCACTATGGGAGAAGCACAGTTTGGCACTGCTGTGTCGATCCAGAATGGCGCTCAGGCTGTTGAGGCGCTGTTCAAAAAGACTGGTGAGCTGATGTTTGTGCAGCACCAGCTTCAGATTTCCCTGGGGTGAGGGCATACTGATATTGAGTTTATCTTCCCAGCCCAGTTGCATCAGCCATTGGGGTAGCTGATTGTAGATGGCCTGCTCGCCCTCGGAGTTGTGCATTGGATCGTAGCGATAGTCCTGCACCAGTCGATCACTGATATGTCTGGCGGCGGCATTATGCAGCTGCATTATGCCCAGATCGGGAATGGTTTCCTGTTGACTCAGCCTGAGGCTGCCGGCACCGCAGTCAATCAGGCTGACAACTGTCTGATGCAGCTGCAGTTCGACCAGAACTGTGGGCTGGGTCTCTGTGGCGCAGGTGGCCAGGGCGCTATCGATAACAGCTGTGACCTGCACAGGTATGGCGCTGGCCAGTCCCAGCAACAGCGACAGCTGGTCGTCGGAGCAGCTGCCTGGGACGGCGAGAATTAACCTTTGCGGTGATCCTGCATACTCGACTAATTGCTTGAGTTGGGCAAAGGCGATATCCCCATGATGCCGCGCCCACTTTTGTTTGCTTGGCAATGGCAGTTGATTGAGCTGGCGCCAGTATTGATTATAGCTGTGCTGGGGCTGTTGCCATGCTGCGGCTCTGGCGCGATCGCCGGTTTCTATGCCGGTGCTGTGCAGCTGGGCAAAACCCGGTTCGCAGTGCAATAACCCCTGGTCTGTCTGGATCAACAGGTTCTGGTCATTGAGTTCTACTATGGCGAGGCTCATGGTATTGCCGCTACTTGGGGGCTTTTAGAAAGCGCAGTAGTTTGTTTTCGCAGTAGGCGTGGGAGTCCAGCACCAGACGCTCCTGAATCAGCTGCAGCTGGTGCATAAAGAACATTACGACCATGCTGATCAGCAGCGCGATAAAGGTTGAGTTAAAGGCGACCCCCAGACTGCTGGTAACACCGGCAATATTGCCCTGCATGGCTTCATGGGCCTGACCCAGTGCTGCACCAATGCCGCGCACTGTGCCGATAAAGCCGATGGAGGGAATGGCCCAGGTGATATAGCGCACCATGGACAGTTCGGAATCCAGGCGATCATTTTCTGTGTCGCAGACATTGTTCACCGCTTCAGTGGCAAACTGCACACTGTCTGTGACTTCAAATCTGGTCAGCGCGGTCTGCAGGGCGCGAGGCAGCAGGAAGCTGCGCTGGTTTTCGGGCAGTGATTGCAGTGGCCGGGCCAGCTGTCCGGCATCTTCTGGCAGTACTCTGGAGCCCTCTGCCACTGAGACCAATGGCAGTTCGAGCATATGTTTTTCGCGGATGCTGGTGCGGGTTTTGTAACCCATAATGGCCAGAGCCCAGAACATCAGGATAAAGCAGGATTCTTGTTCCAGGTCTTTGATCACAATAAAGAATGAGCGCGGCACCTCATATTCTTCGCCAGCGGCGGCCATTTCCGCATGATGGCGGATAGTGCTCTCGGCGTTGGGCCGCACCACGGTGACAAAAATAGTATGCACAATAATAATTGATAGCAGCAGTGCGACTAGCTGAAAAAACATTTCATTGGTCGCGCGATGGGTTGGACTATTCATGGTGCTATTCCTGTTTTACTTAAATATCTGATGGAAGAGGGACGGGAAAATCTTCTGAGATCTCTTCGCTGGGTTTGAAGTCTTTATCTTCCGGGTTTTTATCCTGCTCTTGCTCTGTCTCTGCTGCCGGAGTAGAGCTTTCAACCGACGGGTCTTCTGGCTGCTGGGCCAATAAAGTTATCGGCAGTAGTATTAATAATAGAAAAACCCTCATGGCTTGGCACCAGGTCTGTCCACATAGCGAGCGATTCTAAAGCCTACATCCAGTCGGCCGTCGGCACCAGCGTCGCGGTAGCTGAGGCGCAGCTCTGTGCGAGACCCCAACGCCCAGCTGGCGCCTCGAATAACATGGCGGCTGCCTGTTGCCGGCCCTTTGGGATCAATTTTTGGCTCGCCGCGATGGGGGCGCACATCATAGTAATCGTTGACCCATTCCGAGACATTGCCGCTCATATTGTAGAGCCCTTTGCTGTTGGGCTTGAAGCTGCCTATATCTGTGGCCACCGGGAAACCGTCATTGTAGTTGGCCAGGGTAAAACTGAGGAACCTTGATGCGCTTTGATCCGCATAGTTGTCTGTGACCTGCTGTGGTGGGTAGAGGTCATTGGCCCAGGGGAATACTCTGGCCTTGCCTTTGTTATCAATTTTGGCCGCCCAGGCCCATTCTGTTTCTGTGGGCAGACGATAGCCATGGGCATCCCAGTTAAAGCCGCTGACAATGCCGTCGGCGATCTGATAGAACAGTGGCAGCCCTTCCTGACGGCTGAGCCAGTTACAGAACAGTGCTGCCTGTTCCCAGGACAGTTTTACTGCGGGCTGGTTATTCATATCCAGCGAGCGACCTTTGATGGCTCCAGAGCTGTGTTCCTGCCAGCGGCGGAACTGAACATTGCTGATTTCTTTGCTGGCCAGATAGAAGGGGCGCTGCAGTCCTACATTGCGCTCGGCTTCATTGGCACGCCGACCGGGCTGGCGGCGGGGGGCGCCTAGGGTAAAGGTCTGGTCCGGGCGAAACAGTTTTAAGGTTGTGCCCACAGGGCTTGTCACTGTGGGAGGGCGGGATGCCCAGTATGCCTGTTCTATGGTGAGCAGCTTGATAATCAGTGCCTGCTCATGGTCCGGTCGCGGAGTCACCGTCAGAGATTTAGGCTGATAGCCGGGCTTCTGCACGGTGAGGGTATGGGGTTTGGCATTGAGAGATAAAGTGCGGCTGCCGATACCCTGGAGACGGTTGTCCACCAGTATCTGTGCATCGGCGGGGCTTACGGTCAGCTGAATATTGCCGATATTGGGGCGCAGAGCCACTGCAATGTCGGTGCTGGCCTCTGGCTCCAGACGGGCGGATCTGGTGGCTTTGAGGTAGCCTTCAAGAAACAGCTCAATACGGTATTTTTTAAATGGCGCCATGGATAGTTCTATGGGTGTGGTCCCCTTAAACTGATTATCAATGGTGATATTGGCGCCAGTGGGGCTGCTGTTAATCTTGAGCTTGCCGTCGGAGACTATCAGTTTGATTGGCGGATGATCGGCACTGGTGCCTGCTTTGACGCTGACTTGCTGCTCGAAGGTTTTGTAGCCAGAGAGCTGCAGGCGCAGGTCACTGCCAGTTTCCAATACCTCGGTGGTCAATGGGGTTTTGCCGATCAGGCGGCCGTCAATATACAGGTCTGCTCCTACGGGTTCGGAGCTGAACTGCATCTGGCCCCAGGCTGGCAGTAATGTAATATCGATGGACTGGGTGGTACCCAGGCCGGCAATATCGATCTCCTGTTGCAGGGGGAAGTACCTGTATTTGCTGAATTCAAACTGGTGGGCGCCGCGACTGATGCCCTCGATAATACCCGGTACCATGGCCGCTGGCTGGCCATCGATGCTGGCGCTTATGTCACTGAGGTCGGAGCTGACATTGAGATTGCCGGGCAGAGGCTGCAGTTGCAGTTTGAGATCCTGGGTGGCTTGGTCGCTGACGCTGATAGTCTGGGTCAGGGGGTAGTAACCGGGCGCGCTGGCGGTAATCCGGTAATCACCCGTCAGCAACAGATAGTTGTCACCTATATTAAAAGACAGCCCGTCGATATCTATCTGCGCATTGTCCGGGTCGGACTGAAAGATCACTGCCCGGGCGGCGAACAGATACAGCATGATGGCCAGCGCCATGGTGGCGAGAACCAGCAGCGCGATCAGCCCGGGGGAGAGGGGTAATTGTCGTTTTCCGGCCTCGCTGTCCATGGGCGTAAAATCGGTGGCAGATAGCCGCTGGTTATTGTTGTTTTCAGGCATAGTTTTTCTGATTCGATTTTTTATCTAATTATCAGCTGAGTTCTTTCTGTAGTAAGTATATGCATTACTCGGCTGTTCCCTGTATTTTTTTGACTCCATGTTTGACTATTCGTTTGCAATTAGCTGTATTGGCTAGATCGCTTCATTGCAACTAACCAGAATTGGCTCCTCCATGGGTTCGCCAGTAATGGTGAATTCCACACGCACATCCCGGTAGCCGGTTCTGGAACCTGCTGCTATGTAGCGACCTGGTTTTAATTGTACTGAGGTCTGCTCGAATGTCCCCAGTTTGGCGACCCGGAACAGGGTGACCTCGGTAAGGCTGTCGGACTGCAGTACCACTGGCACCGGGATAGTTGATTGACGCAGATATTTGTCCAGATTTGCAACCTGCTGGCTTAGCACTGGCCCTGGGTTGGCTATGCCTATGGCATCTTTCAGCAGACGCTGGCCTTTTTGGTAGGCGTTGGCGTTGGATAATTTTAAGGGGTCGGCAAGGGCGGCCTGTAACTGGCTGTGCAATGTTGCGCGCACCGCTACCGGTATGGTTTTAACCTTGGCCTGGGTTAATGAGGGGTCGGTCTGTAGCAGCGACTGATAGATGCTCAGGGCTTGCTGCCATTGTTCTTGCTGCTCAAGGTCGGCGGCTCGCTGCATTTGCTGGCTGACCAGTAGCTGGGACTGTTGGGTTTCCACCTGTGACAGGGCTTGAATAACAGCCTGTCGCCCCGGGTAGATCTTGCCGGCCTGATTAAAGGCGTCGGTGGCCTGGGGGAAGCGATTTTGCTCTAGAGCTGCAAAGCCGCGACTCATGGCCCGGCGAAAGCGTTGTTCGGTAATTGCCCGCTGGGCTGCAGCCAGGCCGTCGGCAGCTTTTTTATGTTTGCCATCAATAGCCACGGCTTGCTGGTAGTAGCTGTTGGCTTTTTTTAGCTGCTTGATTGCCAGCTGTTGTTCGGCATTTTGCAGAGCTTCTATCAGCTCGGGAAGTGCGGTGGCCCGCTGGTTTAATTCAATGGATCTGCTGTCGCTGGGATCAATGGCCATGGCCAGTGAAGCTGCTGCGCTGGCAATCGCAGGGTCGCCGATGGCGGCGTTTTCGATGGCGCTGGTACCTGTTATCAGAGCCTGCAGATATTTTTCTTCGCCCAGGATTTGCAGGGTTTTCAGTTGCTCTAGTGCCTGGTTAAAACTGGCCAGTGATTCTCTGTAGTTGCCATAGCCATATTGCTCATCTCCCATTGATATCAGGGACAGGGCGTTGCCGAATTCAAAGTCGGCCCATTGTTCGATGGACTGACTGGTTAGCCCATCGCGGAGCATAATAATTTCTGCCAGTAGTTTTTGTGAGTTCTGGCGGTATTGGGTTTTCTCTGCGGCGGTGGACGGGCTGACGCTGGTAATCGGTATGGCTGGCGCTGCTGCGTTGTCCGGGCCGACAATCCAGGGTTCGGTCACTAGATTGGGCAGCAGTAAAACCACTGCGGCAACCAGAGCTAGCAGGCCGCCAATAATTAGCTTCTGGCGATCGGGCTGTGGGCCAGCGTCAGGCATGGTTAGAGGGCACCTCGTTCTTGCTTGTAAATTTTTTGCAGTAATGTTTGCCACTGCTGGTATTGCGCCTGGACTGTGCCGGTCAGGGTAACGGTGCGGTCTTCCAGTTCGATCACCTGTGGGGCGATTTCTGCTTCAAGAGAGGAGCCCATTTCGGCGATAGATTCATTGTAGGCAGCAGCTTCCTGTTTCTTCTCAAGACCGGATTTGAGTATAAAGCCACCAGTGGCGGCGGTCGCTGTGCTGGCGTCGCTGACTATTCTGGTATCTGCTTCAGTGCGGCCATAAATACCGGCCAGTATGGCGCCTATACCGGCGATTATGCGGCGATTTCCCTGTTTATTTAACTGCCGGGCCTTGACCACAGAGTCGTAGGAGGTGCGACGAAAATCCTGGTAGGCAATATGCATCTGCTGGGAGAAACCATCGTAGTAGTCCTGCATGGTATCTATATAGAGGTAGTCGCGATCTCGGATCTTGCGCACTCGCATCAGAATACGGTCATTTTCTGCGGGCAGTTTGTTGATCACCAGTGTGCCATCGCGCTTTTCACTGATGTAGCTATCGAAGGCTTCGGGGGAGAATGATTTGGCAAAGCGCAGTTCTGAGATTGTGCGCAGTTCTGCGGCGCGCTGCGGGCTGATTTTTTCACGATATTTGAGCAGATCGTTGGCAATGCGCACAAACAGGTTCTGGAATGGGTCGCCGAGGCTCTTTAGGCGGCGGTCATAGGCATATTTGCCGGTGGTCTGTTTGTATCTCTTGCTCAGCCATTTTTTGCCGCTGCTGTCTTTAGCGTCTATTTGCAGGTCCATGGTTTCACCGTCGGACTGCAGAATGGTGCCGGAGATATACAGGTCCATAACCACGTCTGAGTTGGGGGTAACGCGAATAGCGCCCCAGGCTCCGCTCTTTTCCATGACTTTGGCGAGTTGGTTGGAGAAATAGATGGCTTCGGCAAAACGTACCTCTGGAAACACTGTGTCGTTTTCATCGGTGAGGTAGAGTCCGTCATTTAAGGTGGATATGCCCACATCCAGCAGGGCAGCCTCTGGGATTGGCTGGTTGGGAGTGTTTAAAACCAGTGCCGTGGATGAGGTGATTTTATCCGTCGCGGCCAGTGCTGCCGGGGCAAGCAGGGCCATTGCGAGGGTACATATCACCAGTAGCACTGGCGAAAATAGCTCTGGCAAAAGACGCGGCTGTTTTATCGCTTGGATATCCATTATTTTCCCTGTTTTAATCTGTCCTATTGATTCTTGATACGTCGGTATTCATCCCATAGTTTTTCCCGCAGTACGGGATCCTTCTCTTTCATGGCGGCATCGCGTATCTGCCGCAGTACAATATCATCTCCCTGACCATCATCTATATCTTCTGGTATAGGGATTAAGTCGTTATCTGCTGTGCCTGGGGACCCTTCTCCTACCTGATCTTGGCCCTCGGGAGCACCATCTGTGCCGGCGCTATCGGCACTATCTGCACCGGGCCCTTCGGCAGCGCGGTTCTCGATCTCTGCATTGGCCTCTGCCATCGCGCCGGCCTCTTCGAATAATGGTGCCTCACTATCGCTCTGAACGCCACCACCGCCGCCGGTTGGGCTGAGGATATCAATCTCTGCGCTGTCTGAACCCTGACTGCCAACATTATCATCAAAGCCTTCGAGGGATTCGTCCAGGGCCTGATCTAAATCTTCCAGGGAGTCTCCGGCTGATCCACTCTCTGAAACAGTACTGCTGCTATCACCAGTTTGGCTGCCGCTGTCTGGGCCTTTATCCCCGCTATCGGCACCACTATTCCCGCTGTCGGCACCACTACTCCCGCTATCAGCACCTTGACTCCCACCGGGAGAGGGCATGCCGCCAGCGCTGCCGCCACTGCTGCCGCTTGGGCTTGAGGTTGAGCCGCCAGAGGAGCCACCGCCGGAGCTGGATGGATTCGACGGGCTTGATGAACCGGATGGGGGTGAATAGGAGGGCATCTGGCAGGCACCTAGCACCAGACTGAGAGCAATGGCGCTGGCCATTCTAAGTACTGGGCCTGCAGAGGTTGGTTTAATATGGTCAGTCATAAAGTTCTCATTAGCTCTTGGGCGCGGGCACGGCATACAGGGATTTGTAAGGTGCGTCTTCGGCGATACCATTTTGTAACCTTGGCCTAAATCTCATATTGCTGACATTGCGGCGCAGCGCCTGCAGCTGAGGTTTTGATATTTCCGTATTTTCATCAACCTCTATACCCTGGGGAACGCCGTAAGCGGATACAGTCATTCGGACTTCCATCTGTTCTAGTGCTGGGTCGCTGGCACTGCCTCTATCCATGGAGAAATTAATTTTTCTCGGTTGATCAAATAATTCAGCCCTGATCTGCTCAGGCTGCTCTGCTGTTTCTAATACATCATAGGCCAGTTGGTAGGCCTGTGCCGCAGAGAAGCGCTGGCCAAAGACCAGATACCAGTCTCCCAGTTCGGCCACGGCTTTTGCCTGATCCTCAGGGCTACTATTTTCCTGTTGGGCAGTGGCTGCTACGACTTTTTCCAGGGCCAGTTTGCCCCGCCGAAAGTGCATGTGTGAGGTGCTGGCTTCGCTGCGTGAGGCGCTGCCGCCGGTTGAGAATGTTACTCCTGACTCTGAGGGCTCACCGTGCTGCTTGATATGATTGGCGATAAAATACTGTAGGTAACCAATGCGACGGAAACGCTCTGGCGCCTCTGGGTCGTCCAGTGGCAGCTCCTTTTCCAGAATGCTGTACATTCTGGTGGCGATACGCTCGGAAATAACCAGATTAGCGTAGCCACCCTTGGGCGTGCGCTCGTCATAGCTGTCCAAGTACCAGTCCAGCATCTGATCCAGTACTGGCAGCATACGCACATCATTGGCGCCATAGGCTTGCTGATTGATGCTGTAGAGGTTTTCCAGCGCTTCCTGAGACTCATCCCAGTTGCCCAGAAAGCTCTCGGCATCTGCTATAGAAAGCAGGTAGGGACCCTGGGACAGGCTGTTGAGCCCGTAGTTAACGCGCTGAATTTGCATGCCGCGCTGGAATGCCTGGCGGGCTTTTTCGTACTCTTGCCTGGAATAAAGTGACTTTCCTAGGCCTAAATAGAGATCAGATAGCTCGGTGGAGTAGGCGCTGTGCTCTGCTTCTACATTATCAATGGCGTTTATATAATCCCTGACAGGGTCGGAAACCGGTTGCTGTTCTTCGATGGTTTGACTCTGGACAGTGGCTGCGGACAAAAGCATTATTGAAGACAGGCTGATGGAAACCAGACTGTATTTATAGGCTGAAAACATTTTGGCCATAATTTCTTTACTGGGCATAACCAGCTCCTAGATTCACTCTGATTTTAGAGTAGTCAGTTATAAGCCGGTTCCGTGGCCAGAACATTGAATCGTATATTTTTGTTTTTATTGGCGATCATTGGGTTGTTTGACTGCAAAACTGCCTGATTAACTAATTAATTTATGGTTTTTATTTTATTTGTGGCCTTAGTCTACACTTTTGGCTGTTAGAATCGCCTTCGTTTTTTTGTTTAATGGATCCAATAATATGAATAAACCATTACAGGGATTGCGAGTTATTGAGCTCGGACAGTTGTTGGCTGGGCCGTTTGCCGGCTGCATGCTGGGTTACTTTGGCGCTGAGGTGATCAAGGTGGAACCTCCAGGGGGCGATCCGATTCGCAACTGGCGTCAGGTGAAAGATGGCACATCGCTGTGGTGGCGCAGTCTGGGCCGCAACAAAAAATGCATCTCATTGGACCTGAAGACAGAACAGGGACGCGATCTAGTGCGGGAGTTACTTAAAAGCGCTGATATTGTGGTGGAAAACTTTCGCCCCGGTGTGCTCGAGGACTGGGGTCTGGACCCTGGAAGCCTGCGCAAGGACAACCCCAACCTTATCTATGCGCGTATTTCTGGCTATGGCCAGACTGGCCCCTATGCAAAAAAACCTGGCTTTGCCTCCGCCTGTGAGGCCATTAGCGGCTTCCGTTATGTCAATGGCTACCCTGGTGAAGCCCCGGTGCGTCCCAATCTCAGTATTGGCGACACTGTGTCTGGCCTGCATGCGGTGATTGGCATATTGATGGCGCTGCGCTCTAGAGATGAGGCGGTTAAAGACAGTAAGGAGGGAGGGCAGGTTGTGGATGTGGCTCTGTATGAGTCCATGTTTAATCTGCTGGAGGCAGTGGTGCCTGAATATGATGGCGCCGGTGTAATTCGCGAACCATCGGGCACGACGGTGACCGGGATTGTGCCGACCAATACGTACAAGTGCGCGGATGATAAATTTTTGGTGATCGGCGGCAATGGTGATTCGATCTTTGCCCGCCTGATGGTGGCGGTAGGGCGAGAGGATATGTCCACTGACAGAAAATACACTAGCAATGCTGACCGGGTGATTCATGAGGCAGATATTGATCTGGTGCTGGCCAACTGGTGTGCAGCCCGCAGTCTGGCTGATGCTATGGCTATTCTCGATGAACATCGGGTGCCCTGCGGGCCGGTCTACAATGTTGCGGATATGATGGAAGATGCGCATTTCAAATACCGGGAATTATTTGAGGCGGTTGAAATTAATGGTGAATCCCTCAAAATTCCCGCCATGCTACCCAAGCTGGAGGGGACTCCGGGCGGCACTGAATGGCCTGGCCCCGCGGTGGGATCCCACACTGATGAAGTGCTGCAGAGCCTGGGTTTGGGTGCGGACCATATTGCTGGGTTAAAGAGCTCAGGTATTGTGGCCGATGCATAAAACCAACTAATTGGGAAACAACTATGACCATTACCTCATTCCAGCCGCCGCAACGTGTATTGATGGGCCCCGGGCCTTCCGATGTAAGTGAGCGCGTACTTCATGCTATGGCCCGACCTACTGTGGGGCATTTGGATCCCAGCTTTATAGGGATGATGGATGAGGTAAAAGCGCTGCTGCAATATGTTTTCCAAACCAAAAATGAGCTGACCTTTGCTGTGTCTGCTCCCGGCTCTGCCGGTATGGAATGCTGTTTCGCCAATCTGGTGGAATGTGGCGACAAAGTCATTGTCTGTCAGAATGGGGTTTTTGGTGGCCGCATGAAGGAAAATGTCGAGCGCTGCGGTGCCACCGCCATTATGGTTGAGGATAGCTGGGGTTCTGCTGTTGATCCCGAGAAACTTGAGGATGCCCTGAAAGCCCATCCGGATGCTGGGCTGGTGGCCTTTGTCCATGCCGAGACTTCCACTGGTGTCCAGTCTGACGCCAAAACATTGGTTGAGCTGGCCCACAAATATAACTGCCTGACGATTGTTGATGCAGTGACCAGCCTTGCCGGTACGCCACTGAAAGTTGATGAATGGGATATTGATGCTATTTACTCTGGTTCGCAGAAATGCCTGTCGGCGCCTCCGGGGCTTTCACCGGTCAGCTTTAATGAGCGCGCTGCTGAAAAAATCCGCAATCGCAAAAGCCGTGTACAGAGCTGGTTTCTGGATCTGAATCTGGTGATGGGTTACTGGGGCGGTGAGGGCAAGCGCGCCTATCATCACACTGCACCGGTCAACTGTTTGTATGGCCTGCATGAGTCATTGGTTATGGTTCAGGAGGAGGGGCTGGAGAATTCCTGGGTCCGCCATCAGCACAACCATATGGCGCTGCGCCAGGGGTTGGAGCAGATGGGTATTGGATTTTTGGTATCTGAGCAGGATCGTCTGCCCCAGTTAAATACTGTGTATATTCCCGATGGTGTCGATGACGCCGGGGTGCGAACCCGCCTGTTAAACGAGTTTGACCTTGAAATTGGTGCTGGTCTGGGTGCCTTGGCGGGCAGGGTCTGGCGCATTGGCCTGATGGGTCATGCCAGCACACAGAAAAATGTCGATTTCTGCCTTAATTCTCTTAAGGCAGTGCTTTAGTTTTCAGTTGCCGGGTAACTGCTGCGGTTAGTCGGCCACTGGCATCAAATCTAGCAGGGCCAGCACTGTGGCATGGACGCCGGTAACCACTGCCGGTTCCGGTTCTATCTTAAACAGCGGGCTGTGATGTGAGGCAATTGTTGGTCCAGTGCCCCGCGCCGCTGCTTCAATATCTGCCAGACTGGTGCCGCCCACGGCGAAATAGACGCTGGGTATAGCTGGATCTGTGGTAAAAAACGGGAAATCTTCCGCGCCCATGCCCTGAGAACCAATAGACAATACCCTCTGCTGGCCGAGCTTGTTCTGCCACAGGGCGCTGAGCCGTTTAACCATTGGGCCGTTGTTCACCGTGGGTGGTGTTGATTCCTGGCTGTAGATCACCTCTGGCAGCTTATCTTCCGGCAGACCTGCGGCGCGGCCGAGGTTTTCTGCGATACGTTTTATACCTGTGAGTAGCAGCTCCCGGGTTTCCAGATTGGTATTGCGCACGGTCAGCTGCAGCAGGGCTTTATCGGAAATTATATTGTGCTTGCTGCCACTGTGAAATGAACCCACGGTGACTACTCCTGGCTGTCGCGGTGCTAGCTCCCGGGACACCAATGTCTGCAGAGCCAGCACGATCTGGCTGCCAAGTACGATGGGATCTTTGCCGGCATGTGGTGAAGCGCCATGGGCACCGACCCCATGGATAATAATATCCACACTGTCGGAGCCCGCCATGGGGCTACCTTCTTGCACATTGATTAAACCAGAGGGCATGGAGGCTGCAACATGGAATGCCAGGGCATAGTCCGGTTGCCCAAAACGCTGCCACAGATTGTCTTCCATCATTAATCTGGCGCCCATTATGCGTTCTTCTGCGGGCTGGCCGATCAGCATCAATGTGCCAGACCAGCTATCCCGTCGCTCGGCCATCTGTTTGGCAATACCTATCAGGCTGGTGATATGCACATCATGGCCGCAGGCATGCATAACTGGTGCTACTTTGCCGCTTATGGGATCTTTTTGGGTCACTGTGGAGGCATAGGCCAGCCCGGATTTTTCTTTTAATGGCAGGCCATCCATATCCCCACGCATCATGACCAAGGGTCCGGTGCCGTTTTTAAGCACGGCGACTACGCCGGTGCCACCCACGCCTTCGGTCACCTTAAAGCCAGTGCTCTCCAGTGCATCGGCCAGTTTCTTTGCGGTTCTGTTCTCTGCGGTACTCAGCTCTGGGTTGGCGTGGAAATCTTTAAACATATCTCCCAGCCGATCCCTGTAGTCCTGTTGAATGGATTGCAGCAGGCTGTCTGCGCTGGCTTGGGTTGATATGGCTGCAAGCAGAATGATGGTGCCGATTACTGAGCTGTGCTTTGTCATTATTATTCTCGCGCTATGTGCCTGTTAAACTTTATGACTGTTAATAAGTGGCTATAAATTCACTGAGTACATTGCCCACCTGCTGCAGGCTCTCGGCGCTGCATTTGTCGATGCTGTCTGCAGTGCTGTGCCAGTAATCTGGAAAAGGGTACTGAATCAGATCGACCACATTTATGCCCGCATCCAAAAATGGTACATGGTCATCGTTGATGAAGCTACCTGTGCGATCTATAAACCCCCTGGCCCGCTGCTGACGAGCAATCGTCCACAGTCGGTCCATTAGCTCAGGGGCACGGCTTTGGGAATGCCGCTCCCGGGGAATGCGCAGGTTTTTGTCGCAGACCATATCGACAATAACACCGGCGCTGGGTCTGTAGTCTGGGTTGCGAATAATAAACTGGCTGGCACCGATGGAGTAAGGGCGCTTGCCTATATCGCCCATATCTTCCAGGTCAAAAAACACCAGATCGACAGTCACTGCTGGTGGCTGTGCCGCCAGAACTCTGGCCATTTCCAGCAGTACTGCAACGCCTGAGGCTCCGTCGTTGGCACCCATTACCGGATGATTGCGCAGCTTTGGATCTGCATCACGATCCGCCTGTGGGCGGCTGTCCCAGTGGGCGCCGAGCATAATTTGCCGCCGATCTTTTTTATTATCTGAGCTCTCGCCTTTGATGCTGGCCCAGATATTGGTGCCCTGCAGGCCGTAGGCTTGGAATGTTTGGATCCTGATACTGTAGCTCAGAGGCTGCAGCACCTGTTGGATATAGTTGAGGGTATGCTGCCGGGCTTGGATATTAGCCGGTTCTCTGGACCCATGGACCAACTGCTGGGCAATATGTGCCATAGCGCGCTGGCCATCAAATTGCTGCTTTTCTATCTTGGGCTCTGTCTGAGTCTGAGATGCCTGGACTGTGGCCCAGAGGCAAGCGGTGATAATAAGTGCTGTAATTCTCGCCATTGCCAGTCCTGATTATGCAGCTGCGGTGGCTGGTTGCTCTAGCTTTGTTCTAGTTTAGTCAGGGCAATCTGTGAATAGCCATAAATAATGGCAATAATCGGGCAGAGAATATTAAAAAAGGCAAATGGTGCATAGAGGAAGGTGCTCACCCCTAATGTGGCAGACATATAGGCACCGCAGGTATTCCAAGGCACCAGTGCCGAGGTCAAGGTGCCTGAGTCTTCAATGGTTCGGGCCAGATTAATGGTGCTGAGATTGCGCTCTTCATAGGATTTATTAAACATCTGCCCGGGAATCACCACCGCCAGATACTGGTCGGCGGCGAGAATATTGGTACCTATACAGGTGCCCACAGTGGCAGAAATAAGCCCGCCTGCAGTTTTCACTCGGCTGAGGGAGGCCTCTAACAGCCGCTCAAGCAGGCCGGTTCTGGCCATGGCGCCACCAAAGGCCATGGCATTGATCACCAGCCCGACAGTGGTCAGCATATTGCTCATACCGCCTTTGGATAACAGTGCATCCAGTGCCTCATTGCCTGTGACAGAGTTGTAACCGAGAAACATGGAGGTGAAAAGGCCTTTAAAGATTGCGGCCCCTGCAACCAGACTGGTATCTCCAGCCAGGGCAATTACTACATCCCACTGAAAGATTACGGCAAACAGACAGCCCACTAGCGTGCCGCAGATCAATGTTGACAGGGCTGGAAGTTTTCTCACTGCCATGGTCAGCAATAGTAGCAGTGGCACCAGCATCAGGGGATTAATGGTAAATGTATCTTGCATGGCTGCCTGCAATACTTCGATATCGTCGATCACCACATTGGAGCTGCTGCCAATACCCAATACAAAGAACATAACCAGGGTAATCACAAATGCCGGGATGGTAGTCCACAGCATATGTTGAATATGGTCAAACAGATTGTTGCTGGTGACCGCGGCGGCGAGGTTGGTGGTTTCGGATAATGGTGACAGTTTGTCGCCAAAATAGGCGCCGGAAATAATGGCACCTGCACTGACAGCCAGAGATAGATCAAGGGCTGCTGCAATACCCATCAGGCCAATGCCCAGAGTGCCTGCGACAGTCCAGGAGCTGCCAATACTAAAGCCCAGCAGGGCACAGACTAGACAGGCGGTAAGGTAGAAGTAGTCCGGTGACATAAGTTCAACGCCGTAGTAGATCATGCTTGGCACTGTGCCGGAGAGTATCCAGCTGCCAATCAATGAACCCACCATTAGCAGAATCAGAATCGACTGCAATGACACACTGATAGTGTCAATCATGCCCCGTTCAATCTCGGCCCAGCTAATGCCATTTTTGATGCCGATCAAGGCGGCAACTGCCGCGGCCATAATCAGGGCAACCTGGTTGGGGCCAAAGGAATCCAGGCCAAACGCATAGACGGCAGCGGCCAACATGGCGATCAAAACAACAACGGGAATAAGGGCGTCGAGCAGGCTGGGTTTGGTGACTGTATTACTCACTGAAGTACTCATAGATGGGGTCGGTTTTTATTAGATTAATTATTTTTGTGGCCGTTAAGGTACCAGTCTCTGGGTTATCTATCTACCTTTCTGGACAGAACAATATGGCTCAGGGTCTTTTCTACCCCATCAAGGGTGGCGATGCCATCAATGATACTGTCCAGAGCTTCTGTGGTGGCCTCTGTGACCTTGGCAATAAGGTCATACTGGCCACTTATGGTACAGAGCATATCCAGCTCCGGGTGTTTCTGTATCTGGCGAACAATATCTGTGGTTTTTTTTGGTATCACCGAAATCATAATGTAGGCACTGACCTGCTGTTGTTGGTAATGGGGGTTAATCTTGATGGTATAACCCTGAATCACACCTTTGCGCTCAAGGCGATCCATGGTTTGTTGCACTGTGGCGCGACTGAGTCCCAGTTCATTGGCCAGGTCGGAGATGGTGCGCCTGCTGTTTTCCTGTAGTAGTCGAAGAAGCTCTGATTCATTTTTCATATCAATATGTCGCTTTATATTACAAAGTGACAAGTAATATTAAACAAATTAAAAGGTTTGGCAATACAAAGTGACAGCTTAGGTATCTAACATTGCCTCATTGAAAATTCTTATAACAGGTGTGATATGACCCAGGCTACTGCGATTAAGCAGGATAGTAACAACCAAATTATGTCTCGGCAGCAGGTCGAAAATGACGTCCGTGAACAGATCGCTTTCAGTGCTGAACATACAGACAACTACCATCGCCCGGTGCTGGTGGTATCAAAGCAGCGCCTGCGCGCCAACGCTCGCCGCTTCATGTCGGCTATGCCCAGAGTACGTCCCCATTTTGCGGTTAAGGCCAACCCGGATGCAGAAATTTTGCAGACTTTTAAGCAGGAAGGCACTTGCTTTGAAATAGCTTCTATCGCTGAGTTGGACGCTATGATTGAGTTGGGTGTGAATATGGAGACGGTTTTTTACTCCAACCCGATTAAATCTCCCGCTGCTATCAAACATGCGGCCAATAATGGGCTGCTCTGGTACTGCGTGGATACGCCGGAAGAAGTTGAAAAAATCGCCATGATTAAACCCGATGCCAAGCTGTATCTGCGCATTACTGTGAGTAACGAGGGTTCAAGCTGGCCACTGGCTGGCAAATTTGGTGCTGGGCCTGCTGCTGTTGAGGCAATTATAGAGGCGACCAAACAGCACAGTATGCAGCTATGCGGGGTGACGTTTCATGTGGGTTCCCAGTGCAGCAATATTAATAATTGGGTGGCGGGCATTCGCGCGGCAAAACAAATTTTTACTCAGCTGAGCAGCCATGGCTTTACGCCGGAGCTACTCAATATAGGCGGTGGTTACCCGCTGCAATTTACCGGCGATGAACCCAGTATTGAGCAGATTGGCGAGGCCATTAATCGCGAGCTGGAATCAATTCCTGGGTCTATTCAGGTGATGGCAGAGCCGGGGCGCTATCTGGTGGGGTCCGCTGGCTGTCTAGTGTCTCAGGTGGTGGGTATTGCTACCCGCGATGAAGCGCGCTGGATCTATCTGGACACAGGTGTCTATGGTGGATTGATGGAACTGACCATGGATTTTCCCCTGAGCCTGGTCAGTGAGCGCACCGGTGAGCCTGGGCTCTGGACTATGGCTGGGCCGACCTGTGATTCCATTGATGTAATGGGCCGTCACTCACTGCCAGTTAACAGTGCCACGGGCGACTTTATTTATATGCCCAATCTGGGCGCCTACTGCACCACCTGTGCCTGTGATTTTAATGGTTTTCCCACGCCAGTTATGCGCATGGTGGAGTAGCCCTAAGCCAGATAATAGAACAGCCTTGAGCCAGACAATGGAACAGCCCTGAGCCGGATAATAGACAGCCTTGAGCCAGATAATGGAACAGCCTTGAGCCAGATAATGGAACAGCCCTGAGCTAGATAATAGACAGCCCTTAAGCTAGATAATAGACCTACCCCGCAACTCGGCGATATCCATCGCCGAGTACTCAAGATAATTACTCAGTATTGATTCCGTGCTGCTACCCAATTCAGGTGGCGGCACTGAATAATTGATTTGAGAGCGACTATAATTAATGGGGTTAGCAGCCAAGGTTAATTCGCCGCTGCGCCGCTCTTCGATATTGACCAGCATATTTCGCGCCAGCACTTGAGGGTCGTTAAACACCTGTTCAAGAGTATTGATAGGCCCGCAGGGGATTTGCTGCTGCTCAAATGCCGTCAGCCAATCTTCACTGCTGCGCTTCTCCAGCAGCTGACTGATCTGGGTGCACAGCTGCTGGCGATTTTCTACCCTAGCTGAGTTGCTGTGATAGCGTTGATCCTTAAACCAGTCTGGTTTGCCTAATATCTGACACAGGCGCTCAAATTGCCCCTGATTACCCACCGCCAAAATAATATGACCGTCAGCAGTAGAAAAGGCCTGATAGGGGACTATATTGGGATGTGCATTGCCCAGGCGCTGGGGGATTTCTCCGCCGATAAGATAGTTGCTGGCTTGATTTGCCAGCGCAGCCACCTGAACATCCAGCAGTGCCAGATCAATATACTGCCCAAGGCCAGATTGGTTGCGCTCGAGCAGGGCACCCTGAATAGCATTGGCGGCATAGAGTCCGGTCAATAAATCAGTGACTGCTACCCCTACTTTTACCGGGCTTCCCCCCTGGCTATCCGGCTCGCCGGTAAGGCTCATCAGTCCTGCCATACCCTGAATTAAAAAATCATATCCCGGCCGCCCGGCATAGGGTCCGGTCTGGCCAAAACCGGTAATTGAGCAGTACACCAGCTGCGGGTTGAGTTGCTGCAGGCTGGGGTAATCGAGGCCATATTTTGCCAGCCCGCCCACTTTGTAGTTTTCGATTAAGGCATCGCACTGGCTGGCCAGCTGGCGAATAATCTCCTGCCCCTCAGGTTGGGTAATATCGACAGTTACTGACTGTTTGCCGCGATTAGCGCAAAAGAAATAGGCTGCGTCATCAGAGTCTCTGCCGTCTTTGTCCCTCAGGTAGGGAGGTCCCCAATGTCTGGTGTCATCACCAGGACCGGGGCGCTCAATCTTGATTACTTCGGCACCCAGATCAGCGAGCATCTGACCGGCCCAAGGGCCCGCCAGAATGCGGCTCATATCCAGTACTTTAAAACCAGTTAATGGCCCAGACATTTGATTTAACCGAAAGCGGGGATACCGGTTTGCGCACGCCCCAGAATCAGGGCATGGACATCGGCAGTCCCCTCATAGGTATTGACCACTTCGAGATTGAGCATATGACGCATTACCGGATATTCATCAGAGATACCATTGCCACCGTGCATATCCCTAGCCATTCTGGCGATATCCAGCGCTTTGCTGCAGTTATTGCGCTTCATCAGACTGATTAGCTCAGGTGCAAGTTGGCCCTGATCTTTAAGGCGACCGGCACGCAGAGAACCCTGCAACCCGAGACTGATCTCGGTTTGCATATTGGCCAGCTTCATCTGGATTAGCTGAGTAGCAGCCAGAGGGCGATTAAACTGAATGCGGTCCATGCAGTATTGGCGAGCCGCATGCCAGCAGTCTTCGGCGGCGCCCATGGCACCCCAGCTAATACCGTAGCGAGCTGAGTTAAGACAGCCAAAGGGGCCTTTGAGACCCTGTACATTGGGCATTAGCTGATCTTCGGGAACAAATACTTCGTCCATCACAATCTCGCCGGTAATAGAGGCGCGAAGTGCCAGCTTGCCTTCAATTTTGGGGGCAGACAGGCCTTTCATGCCTTTATCCAGAATAAAGCCCCGGATAACCCCATCATCGGTTTTAGCCCAGACCACAAATACGTCGGCAATGGGTGAGTTGCTGATCCACATTTTGCTGCCGGACAGCAGATAGCCACCATCCACAGTTTTGGCGCGGGTTTTCATGCCGCCGGGATCTGAGCCAGCATCTGGCTCGGTCAGGCCAAAACAGCCAACCCAGTCTCCATTGGCTAGTTTGGGTAGATATTTCTCGCGCTGCTGCTCTGTGCCATAGGTATAGATGGGGTACATCACCAAGCTGGACTGTACGCTCATCATTGAGCGATAACCGGAGTCGACGCGCTCTACTTCTCTGGCCACCAGGCCATAGCAGACATAGTTGACCCCTGAGCAGCCATAGCCGTCAATAGTGGGGCCCAGCAGGCCGAGTTCACCCATCTCGTTAAAGATCGCCCGGTCTGTGGCTTCATTTCTAAACGCATCACGCACCCTGGGCGCTAGATGTTCCTGTGCATAGCTGGCTGCGGTATCCCGCACTAGCCGCTCCTCATCACTGAGTTGGTCATCCAGATTAAATGGATCCTGCCAGTTAAATTTTGCCCAATCACCGGCCATGTTAAGAACCCTTTACTTGATAATGGTGCGCTGTGGAGTCCAGCGCACTGGTCGCACGTTCGATCAATAGATCAATTTCTGCATGGCTGCTGACAAATGGTGGCGAAATAATCATTGAGTCGCCCACCGCACGCATCACCAAATTATTACTGATGCAGAATTCACGACAGATACCTCCGGCTTTTTGCTCTGGTTCCAGTCGCTCTTTGGTTTCTTTATTGCGCACCAGCTCAATGGAGCCGAGCATGCCGATGCCGCGCACATGTCCCACAATTGGATGCTCTGCCAGTGCTTGCCACTTGCTTTGCAGGTAGGGAGCCATATCATTGGCAACATGGTCGACCATGTTTTCGCTGTCGATAATATCCAGTGTCGCCAGCGCTGCCGAGCAGGCTATAGGGTGACCGGAATAGGTAAAACCATGGCCAAATTCACCGCCAGAGCCGGTGACTACACGAGCTACCTTATCGCTGACCATCACACCGCCCAGGGGCTGGAAGCCATTGGTGACGGCTTTGGCAAAGGTCATCAGGTCTGGTTCTGTGCCAAAGGTCTGGCAGCCAAACAGGTTGCCGGTGCGACCAAACCCGCAGATAACTTCGTCACTGATAAACAGAATATCCCGCTCTTTAAGAATGCGGCTAACCTCTGGCCAGTAGCTGTCTGGTGGCACGATGACACCACCGGCACCCTGAATCGGCTCGGCGATAAAGGCAGCCACATTTTCAGCACCCAGTTCATCAATGCGCTTTTCCAGCTCCCGGGCTGCCTGCAGACCAAATTCTTCGGCACTGAGTTCGCCGCCATTGCAGTACCAGTTGGGGTCGGCAATATGCTGAATATAGGGCAGGGTTTCAAATTGGTTGTGCACAAATTCAAAGCCTCCCAGACTGGCCGAGGCAATGGTGCTGCCATGGTAGGCATTGGTGCGCGACAGAATAATGCGTTTGCTGGGCTGATCTTTCAGATCCCAGTAGCGGCGCACCAGACGGATATTGGTGTCGTTGGCCTCGGAGCCGGAACCGGTAAAGAATACATGGGTAAACTGATCCGGGGTCATCTGTACCAGACGATCCGCAAGCTCTACTGCTGGTGCATTACTGCACTGGAAAAAATTATTGTAGTAGGGCAGTTCCTGAAACTGCTTGCTTACCGCTTCAGCAATTTTTGGCTGACTGTAACCCAGACTGCAGCACCAGAGGCCAGACATAGCATCCAGCAGCTGATTGCCATCTGTGTCGTATATATAAATATGCTCGGCGCGATTAATTACTCGACCGGGCTTGCTGGCGTAGGCATTAAAATCAGTGAACGGGTGCAGGTGCCGTTGGCTGTCAAGCTGTTGCCACTGTTCTGTTGTTCTGTTGTCCATTTTGAGTCCTGGCGGTTGGCAAGTTTGGGGGCAGCTGTTCTTTGATGCCACCCAAAAAGGGTATATTTTACAAGGCCGTTATTGGCGATTATCTCAACATATAAAATCCCCATAGTCATGTACCCAAATGGGTTGTGCAATTTCTGGGTAGGAAATTAGAAAAAGCTTGTAAAAAGAAGTAGGTAATTATTTTTAGTAGGGATAGAATCTCGTGGTACCGGAGCTGTTGCATTCAAGAAATAGCAGCCATGAATTAGGATATTGTTGTCAATTAAACTCTCTTAACCAAACTCTTTGGGGGAATTATGAATTCAGACCGACTAGTACGTAAAACATTACTCTCTGCAGCAGTGGCTGCAGCGAGCCTCAATGCCGGGCTTGTCTCGGCGGCGCAGATTGAAGAAGTGATAGTGACTACGCAAAAGCGTGCTCAGTCACTGCAGGATGTGCCAATTTCCGTTTCTGCATTTACTGGCAGTTTTATCGAAAAAGCGCAGATCTCTGACGCCAAAGCGATGGCGCTGTTAACCCCTGGTGTCTCTGGTGATACAGATGATTCCTTCCTTGATTCGATGAATGTTCGCGGCATCAGTACCAATGACTTTGGTGTTGGTGCAGAGCCTTCCATCGGTGTTTATCAGGATGGCATCTATCTGGGCCGCACCGGTGGAGCATTGTCCAGCTTCTTTGATATTGAGCTTGTAGAGGTGGTTAAAGGTCCCCAGGGCACATTGTTTGGTCGTAATGCCTCAGCTGGCGCAATCTCAATTACCACGGCCAAGCCCACAGACGAGCAGTCTGGTTCATTGGACATTGGTCTGGGCGAAGACGGTTACGCTGAGTTTACCGGTGTGATCAATATGCCGATCAATGATCAGTGGAGCAGTAGAACCGCTATCCATATGCAGCAAAAAGACGGCTGGGTTACCAATATCAATGATGGCAAGCAGGTGGGTGAGGTAGAGAATCTGGCCGCCCGTTATACCCTGGCTTACGACAACGATACTGTGGCAGCGACCCTGATGCTGGAATACGAAGATCGCCAGGGACCACCTACTGTCTATCAGGTGTTTGATGCGGATGACACTGGCTTGCCATGGTTTAGCACTGACGCCGGTGAGCGGGAGTTCAGTTCAGATGTAGCCTCAGACCGGTTGATTGATAAAGGCAATATCTGGGGTGCCACTCTCAATGTTGAGGTTGATTTAGGTGACGACTATAGCCTGACATCTATTACTGGCCTGCGTGGTCACAACTATAAATACTTTGAAGATTTTGATGGTGAAGATCAGTTTATCTTTAATTATGGTCAGACTCAGAAGCAGGACTACATGAGTCAGGAATTTCGCCTCAACAAAGAGACTGACGATGTAAGCTGGTTTGTCGGTGCTTCTTGGTACCAGGAAGATATTAAAACCCGCTTTGATCAGACCTATGACGAAGACACCATGTGTGTTACCTATGGTGCCTACTATACCGCTGGATACGCTGCTGAAAATGGTGATGAGTTTGATGCGGAATACTTCACCTCCGAGGTCACTGACTGTGCCACCTATTACGAGTACAACGGCTATGAAAGCTATGGACCAGGTGTAGGCACCCGCAACGACTCTGTGGATATTGATGCAGAATACGATGGCTGGGGTGTTTATGGTGATGCTACCTGGCGTTTGGCGGACGACCTGGATCTGAGTCTGGGTGCTCGTTACACCGAAGATAACCGTGAGTTTGGCCAGAAATTTGGCGGCGATGATCGCAGCTATCTGTGGTACTCGTTCCCGTTTTTCTCTTCAGATTTTATCCGCGGCGATGACCAGTGGACCAATACATCAGTCCGTGCGGCATTGAACTATCAGCTCAGCGATGAGGTCTCCACCTACCTGAGTTACTCAACGGGCTACAAGGCCGGTGGCTTTAATACCTTCTTTGTGCTGTTCCCGGATGATGTGGATATCGATGATATTGATGGCGAAGATGCAGTTGAGCTCGGCGGTACCCCGGAGGACTTCGATAAGGAAGAAGTGGCCAATATTGAGCTGGGCTTAAAGGGCCAGTTCTGGGATGGTCAGATGCAGGTCAATGCCAGTATCTACAGCTATGAGTTTGACGGCATGCAGTCCGGATACTACGTAGGTTCGCGCTACAGTGTGGCCAATGTGGGCGATGCAGAAGGTTCTGGTGTGGAGCTGGATATGCGCATTCTGCCCACTGATAATCTGGATATCTATCTGGGACTGTCTTGGGCCGATACCGAGTTGACCAAGCCAACTGAAGGCTTCTGTGATCCAGCGGACTGTAAAGGTGCGCAGATCCCCGGAACCATTGACTTCAGCGGCGCTCTGGTAGCTACCTACACAGTTCCAATGGACAGTGGCGAATTGGCCTTTACCGTGGAGACCTTCCATCAGCAAGAGGGTGTTGCCTTTGGTGCCTTTGATAAAGACCCACTGATGACTGATGGTTTTACTACTACTAACCTGCGCGTTGGCTACGACAGCATCGAAGACTGGTCAGTGACTCTGTGGGTGAATAACCTTACCGATGAGTTCCATTATAAAGGGGTGGCCGGTGCAGAGAGCAATATTGGTGCCCATTACTTTGGCTTCTCCGAGCCGCGCAGAGTAGGTGTTGATATAGGCTGGAAGTTCTAGGCCGCTGCGTTAAAAGGTAAATTGCTGTAACCGAAAAAGAGCCGACAATGTCGGCTCTTTTTTTGTAGACTAGCAAAAATTATCTGGTTGAGACTATGGATCCCCAACAGCAGTTTTTTCAAGCGCTGGACGCCTTGCGCAAAAACGATCTGGATCGCTGTGAACAGATTTGCGAGCGTCTGCTGGCGCTTAATTCCCGGGAGGTAAATACCCTGCGCCTGCGTGGACAGGTATTTGAGCGCCGTGGTGATCTGGATGCCGCGGCCGCCGGGTTTGAAGCTGCTATCGCCATCGCCCCTGATTTTGCCCATGCCTGGTCTGATCTGGGCAAGGTGCAGTTTGCTCTGGAGCAATATGAATCCTGTGAAAAATCCCTGCGCCGGGCCATCCAGCTGGACAGCAAACTAAAGGGCCCGAGCAGGCTGCTGGAAAAGCTTTTGCAAACCCGGGGTAGTGCAAAGCAGTTGGCGGATATTGAGACAGTCAATCGTCAGCGCGAAAAAACCAGAGACAATGTTATGGAGGCAGGGACTCTGGCAAAAGCCGGAGACTGGGTTGCCTGTGAGGAGCTGTGCAAGAAAATATTGGCCGAGGACGAGGACAATGCAGGTGCCAAAGAGCTGATGATCGAACGGGCACTGGAGACAGGACGCGCCCGCTGGGCTGAAGAGCTGGCCAGATCGCTAATACGAAAAATGCCCGAGCAGTCAAAATGGTGGTTGCGGCTGGGGGCGGCGCTGTCCCGCCAGGATCAGCTGGTAGAGGCTGAAGAGGCTGTACAACATGTGCTGAATATAGATGCCGAAAAGCCCGAGGCGCTAATGTTGCTGGGAGATATTTACTCCAAGGACAATCGCTTTGCCGACGCCCTGGAGCAATATGATCTGGTGTTGGCGAATAGCCCGGATAAGGTTTCCGCACTCTCGCAAAAGGCCACAGCGCTGAAAACTCTGGGGCGGCAGCAGGAGGCCATCGAGATTTATCAGCGCTGTATAGCACTGGATGGACAATACGCCGAGGCGGCCTGGTCATTGTCGAATCTTAAAACCTACAGGTTCAGCGATGATGAAGTGGCCGGCTTTAAGGCAGCACTGGCAGCGGACGACCTCAGCGATAAAAACCGGGTTTATTTTAACTATGCTCTGGGCAAGGCCTATGAACATCGCAAGGACTGGAATGAGGCTTTTGTCTGTTATCAGGCGGGCAATACTGTACAGAAGACATTGGTAAACTGGAGTGCGGATAATTTTTCTGCGCTGGTGGACAATATTATTGAGGTGTTTAGCCCTGAGTTTATTGCGGCTAATCAGGGTTCCGGGGTTGAGGATCAGTCTCCCGTTTTCATTCTTGGTTTACCCCGCTCTGGCTCCACATTGCAGGAACAGATACTGGCCTCCCACTCCCAGGTAGAAGGCACAAGAGAACTGCCCTATATCAGCTGGCTGGCCAATCGACTTCATCGCCCACCCAACAAGATGTCCTCGGCTGCCTATCCCCAGGGTGCTGCTGAATTGACCCGGCAGCACTGGCATTCCATTGGTGAGCAGTTTTTGAAACAGGCCCAGCGTCATCGCCAGACCGAGGCCCCATTTTTTATCGACAAGCTGCCCAACAACTTTATCTATGTCGGTCTGATACTGCTGGCCATGCCCAATGCCAAGATTATTAATACAGTGCGCAACCCTATAGATAACTGTTTTGGCTGTTTTAAACAGCTGTGGGCAGAGGGGCAGCACTTTACCTATGACCTCGAGGATCTGGGCCGTTACTACCGAGATTACCATCGTTTGATGGCTCATTGGCAGCAGGTCTTTCCCCACAAGATCTATTCTGTGCACTATGAAAATGTGGTGGATAATCTCGAGGACAATGTTCAACAGCTGCTGGACTATTGCGGTCTGCCTATGGAGCAGCAATGTCTGCGCTTTCACGAGACGGAGCGGGCAGTGAATACCGCTAGTTCTGAACAGGTGCGCCAACCAATCTATAAATCTGCCCTGGCATACTGGAAGCATTTTGATGCCCATTTACAGCCATTAAAAACAGCACTGGGAGATTTGGCGGAAACCTAGATTCCCGGGGCCGATGGTCGGAATACCCTCTAGGGGTAGCATAGCCCTATAGAGTACTGCCTAGTTCAGGGGTAAGGTGCGATAATTGCCACTCAGTCAAAAAATGGAACGATCATGATTCAGGCGCAGCAGCTAGAAGCTTTTTTGCACAGCAATCCAGAGATTGAAATATTCGAAGTTATTCTCCATGACCTCAATGGTATCCAGCGCGGCAAATGGCTGCCCCGTGAGCAGATTGACAAGCTCTTTAAGGGCGGTTACAAAATGCCCCAGAGCAGCTGTTCTCTGGATAGCTGGGGTCGTGATCTGGAGGTGCTGGTGGCCGAGACTGGCGATACAGATGGGGTCTGTATGCCCCATGCCGAAACTCTGGCGACAGTGCCCTGGGCTGAGCGACCGACGGGCCAGATTGTGGTTTCCATGGGCGACTTCAGTGGTGACAATCAATATCTCGGTGACTGCAGAGTGGTGCTGGAAACTGTGTTGGCGCGCTTTAAAAAGCTCGGTCTGACGCCAGTGGTAGCCAGCGAGATGGAGTTTCATCTACTGGAGCTGGATCGAGATAAATTTGGCGTCCCCCAGCACAGCCAGAAAGCACTGGATGGCACTCCCGCTATGGGCGGCCATACCTATGGTATTGATGCCATGCGCGAGACTGCGCCATTGCTGGATGCCATTTCTGCCGCTTCAAAGAAGCAGGGCCTACCAGTGGATAGCCTTATCTCTGAGTTTGGGCCTTCGCAGTTTGAGATTAATCTGTACCATCAGGACTGTGCGCTGCGCGCCTGTGACCAGGGCAGTATGCTTAAGCGGGCGATTCGCAATGTGGCTCGCAACCACAACAAGCTGGCCTCATTTATGGCCAAGCCATTTGCCGAGCAGGTGGGCAATGGCATGCATGTTCACTTCAGTCTGATGGATGATCAGGGCAATAATCTGTTTGACAACAATACAGAACAGGGCTCGGAATTACTTAATCAGGCTGTGGCTGGTTGTCTGGCGACCATGGCCGACAGCATGGCTATTTTTGCTCCCAATATAAATTCTTACCGGCGCATGGTGCCGGGCTGCTATGCGCCACTGGCACCTAACTGGGGTTTTGAAAATCGCACTACAGCAATTCGCATCCCCGGGGGTGATCACAGTGCCAGACGCATTGAACACCGCGTGGCGGGTGCTGATGCCAATATCTATCTAACCGTCGCTACTATGCTGGCCGGGGCCCTTTACGGTATTGAGAACAAGCTGGTGGCTCCGGCGGCAGTGGAGGGGGATGCTGGTGATATAGCCCCTGAACTGCCCCATTTCTGGAATGACGCAATTACCCAGTTTGAGCAGTCGGCCTTTATCCGGGAATATCTCGGCACAGAACTACAGCGCAATTTTTCCCTGAGCAAGCGTATGGAAAAACAGGAGTTTGACAGCCGTGTTACAGCCATGGAATACGACGCTTATCTTTGAATTTTGCGCTGGATCAATAATGAGTTGATACGATTTTCCGCAAGCCGGGCTTGAGCAGAGGCCTTCTTTGAACTGTTGGCAAATGGCCCGACCAGAACCCGGTGCCACTGTTCCCCTGAATTGTTGACAAAGGTTTCGATATTGGCGGACAGATTTAACAATGTCACCTGTCCCCGCAGGCTCTCCGCATCACTTTTACTTCGGAATGAGCCAATTTGCAAAAGATAGTTGGAGTCTTCGTCCGGGGCAGCTTTTTTATCCACCACCAGTTCGTCCTTGGAGATAATGACCTCTGACGTTTTAAACACATCATCAAAGGTGAAGGTCAGGCTTGGAGCTTTGGCACCTTCGGCTGCAGTTGTAATTGATTGTTTGATGGAGCTGTCGGGGTTTTTTTCCAACAGCATTGGGCCAAACTGCACGCCCAGGCCACCTATTACCAGACCGGCGAGAAATGGCCCCAGGGATGAACTTTGTTGCACTGGTTTTTTCTGCCCCGAGGGATTGCCGGATTTTCTTGAATAGCCTTGAGCCATAGTTAGCCTTGAGTCATTTTTGCCTTGAACGATTTTTTGCACTGTCCTGCGTACAGCCGTGATTGTAGGTGAAATCACAACTTTTAGGCAAAATAAAGTCGTCTGTTTTGCGGTTATAGTTCCTGGGGGTCTATATCAATTGACCAGCGCAGTCGTCGGCTGTCTCGATGATTTTCCAGCTGTGGCCCGAGTTGGGCGATCAGGTGCTGCAGCCCGGCGCGCTGTTCAGCATCAATCTGCAGCACATAGCGAAAGCGACCGGCGCGTTTTTCCATCATTGCTGGCAGGGGTCCAAGATAGGCAAGGTCAAGGCTGGGTGCACAGAGCTGTTCCGCCAGCTGACGGGCCAGGCGGAGAAAGTTTTCTGCCTGATCGGGGCGATTTGATTCAGCGCGAATCAGGGCCATATGCCTGAAGGGCGGTAGCTGGCTGAGCTGGCGCTGGCTTAGTAGCTGTCTGGCAAAGTCTCCATAGCCCTGGGTCATCAGCAGCTCCAGCAGCGGATGCTCTGGCTGATGGGTTTGAATAAATACCTGGCCGCGGATCTCACCGCGACCGCTGCGCCCGGCGACCTGGGTCAGCAACTGCCCCATGCGCTCGTGGCCGCGAAAGTCCGGGCTAAACAGACCGCTGTCAGCATCCAGCACAGCCACCAGACTAACATTGGCAAAATGATGACCTTTGGCCAGCATCTGGGTGCCCACAAGAATGCAGGGTTCGCCACTGTTCACCTTATCAAACACTGCCTGCATAGCACCTTTGCGTCTGGTGCTGTCGCGGTCAACTCTGATCACTTGGCTGTCGGGAAAGCTCTGCTGCAGAAATGCTTCGCTGCGCTCTGTGCCTTCGCCAACCGGGATCAGTTGCTGACTCTGGCAGCTTGGACATTGCTGAGGAATGCGTTGCTGAAAGTCACAATGATGGCAGATCAAACGGTGGCGAGCGCGGTGTACCGTAAGTCTGGAGTCGCACTGGTTACATTCCGCACTCCAGCCACATTGATGGCACAGCATTGCTGGGGCAAAACCCCGTCGGTTGAGGAATACCAGAGCCTGTTGTTTGTTGCTGAGTGCTGTGCCTATAGCCGCCATGGTTGACGGGGCTAAACCGGATTCCACCCGCTCTGCTTTGAGGTCGACGATGCGCCAGTCCGGTTGCACTGCACTGCCTGCTCTGGTGCTCAGCACCAGATGTTTATAGCGCTGGTTGTCACAGTTATTTAGTGATTCAAGTGATGGTGTTGCCGAGCCAAGAATAATCGGAATATTTTCCTGATGGGCACGGATCACGGCGAGATCCCGGGCTGAGTAGCGAAACCCTTCCTGCTGTTTGTAGGACTGGTCATGCTCTTCATCGAGAATAATTAAACCTGGAGATTGCAGAGGAGTAAATATGGCAGATCTGGTTCCCATAATAATTCTCGCCTGACCGGTTTTGGCCTGCATCCAGGCGTCCAGCCGCTGCCGGTCACTGAGCCCTGAGTGCAATGTGACCATGGGCACATTAAAGCGATCGCGAAAGCGTTTTTCAGTCTGGGGGGTAAGGCTGATCTCCGGAATTAACACCAGTGCCTGGCGGTCATAGCGCAATATTTTTTCAATGCTCTGCAGATAAATTTCTGTCTTGCCGCTGCCAGTGACGCCGTCCAGCAGATAGCTGTTAAAGCCATGATGCTCAATCTGGTCCATGGCCGCCTGCTGGGATTGGTCCAGGGGCAAATGATCCTGTTTGAGCAGGTTGCTGGCCGCCGATGGCGGGGAGCTGACAAAGGTTGGTTCGATCAGCTGTTTTTGCTCAAGCTGTTTAATAATGGCCCTGGAGAAAGTGTCCAGAATCAGATCTTCTGCAACCGCTGGCCCCTGATCCCGGATTAAATCTACCAGTGCCCGCTGTCTGCGCGCCTGTTTTAATGAGTCCGCACCCAAGCCTTTGCCGTGGGTTGTGAGTTGCCAGCAATGTTGGCCCTGGGCTGGTGGCAGCGCGCCGGTGCGCAGCAATACAGGCAATGTGCTAAAAAGGGCATCGCCAATTGGGTGCTGATAATAGTTGGCTGCCCAGATAAACAGTTTAAAAAGGGATTCGGGCAACAGTGGCTCGGGGTCGATCAGTTGGCTTACGGGCTTTAGCTTTTCCAACGCAAATTCACTGCTGTTGCCCAGCTCAATTATCAGCCCGGTAACCTGCCGTTTGCCGAAGGGCACCATCACTCGACATCCGGGCTGCACAGAGCTGTCTGTCGTGCTCAGGCCGAGATTTTCAGGAATCAGGTAATCGAAGGTACGGCGCAGTGGTGAGGGCACGGCAACACGGATAATTAAAGGCTCTAACTGGGCCATAAAAAATTCAGAATTCCTTTTGTAACCTGGTTTATTTCTGCTAGAATCCGCGCTCTTAAGAAATGGCCTCCCGTGCCTTTCGGAAGCTGGACCACTTATTGACAGCATTAAATAGGTGTCACCCCGGTTTCACGATGAGGTGGCGGCTCGCGAATTGGAGTATATGATGAAAACAGAGATTCACCCAAGTTATAACGAACTAGTAGCTACTTGCAGCTGCGGTAACGTTATCAAAGTCGGTTCAACACGTGCTGAAAGCATCTATCTTGATGTTTGCTCTGCATGTCACCCGTTTTACACTGGCAAGCAGAAGATTGTTGATACCGGTGGTCGAATTGATCGCTTCAACAAGCGTTTTGGTGCTGCCAAGAAGTAATTGGTGCACAGCTGAACAGAATAAAAAAGCCGCAGTTATTATCTGCGGCTTTTTTTGTCTCTATTTTTTGTTCCCATTTTACCCGCATTTCTCACGGCTACTGCAGTTCAAAAATAACCTCAACACGGTCCCTGAACTGAATGCTGTCCTGAATATACTGGCCCATATCGGAACTGGCAGATCGGCTCATCATGGCTTCGGGGCGACCGTAGGGCACTGGGCTATTAGTCGCCGCCGCCTGGTAGCGAATCTGCACTATGGGGCCCAGTTTGGCACCATAGGCTTGAGCCAGCGCCTGGGCTTTGTGTTTTGAATCCTCAATCGCTTGCTCTCGAGCCTGTAGCTGGTACTGCTGCTCACCCCTGACTTTAAGCTGGAGTTGACCTATCTGGTCAATACCTGAATCCAGGGCTGTATCCATCAGCTCGTTGAGTTGCTCCAAATCGCTGAGTGTTACTGTGACTGATCTGGTTGCTCTAAAGCCGGTAAATCGCTGCTTTTGGTTGATATATTCGTAGTTGGGACTAAGCCTGAGGGTAGGTGCTATAACATCAGCTTTGTCTATGCCTATTCTTTCGAGAGCCCGAATAAAGTCATTGACCCTGCTATCGACATCTTGTTTAGCCACGGCGCTGTTTCGGTTTACTGCCTGCAACTGCAAGTGGAGTTCAGCCATATTTGCTGTTACGGAAACCAATCCGGAACCGGAGGTGATAATGGTGCGCTGACTGGTCTGGGCGTCGCAGGAGACTACACCCAGGCTGAGTAGGGCGATGATAAGTATCTGTCTGGTTATGCTCATAGGATTTAATGTCCGTTTGTTTTGGGTCTGGATTCTACGTTTAGTATTGATTATTTAACCGGCAAAAGACAATGGATCTTTTGTCGAGCCGTTGTTGAGAAGGTACAATGCGCGCTCATCGGATTAGCTGGAGGCTTCAGGTGGGCGCACTTTGGTGGTTTATCAAATTTATTGTGGTGGTTGCGGTGGCGCTGGTGGGCGCTGTGTTTGCTATGGAAAACAGCCAGCCTCTGACGGTCAGTTTTATCCTGTTTAACAGCCCCGAGATCAGTCTCGGATTCTGGCTGCTGCTGTTTCTCTCGGCAGGAACTCTGCTAGGGATTTTTGCCAGCTCGGTGATTATTGCCAGTTACCGGCGCAAGTTGGCTCGCGCCACAAAGAAGGATTAACTCAGTATGGCTAATAGTGAATCTCGCGTTATTGTCGCTCTGGACTATGATGATCAGCAGTCGGCCCTTAATCTGGCTGAGCAGTTAGACCCCAGCCAGTGCCGCCTGAAGGTCGGCAAAGAATTGTTTACCGTTGCCGGACCACAGTTGGTCAAGGCACTGGTTGAGCGCAACTTTGATGTGTTTCTCGATCTTAAATTTCACGATATTCCCAATACCACTGCCCATGCAATAAGTGCGGCTGCAGACTTGGGTGTGTGGATGGCCAATGTCCATGCCTGCGGCGGCGGTCGTATGATGCAAGCGGCACAACAAAGCCTCGAGCAAAAGGGCAGTGATATGTTGCTGATTGCTGTCACTGTACTGACTAGTATGGATCAGTCTGACTTGCAGCAGGTGGGCATCTCTAACAGCCCTTCTGAGCAGGTGCTGCATTTGGCGCGACTGGCAAAGAACTCTGGGCTGCATGGGGTAGTGTGTTCGGCTCAGGAGGCCAGTGCATTAAAAGCAGATCTGGGAGCAGACTTTAAACTTGTTACACCAGGAATACGCTTGCCTGACAGTGCTCCAGATGACCAACGTCGTATTGTTAGCCCTGAGGATGCCATTGCTCTGGGCAGTGATTATCTGGTGATTGGGCGACCGATTACCCAGTCTGCAAATCCGTTAGCAACCCTAAACCAGATAAATCAGTCCCTGAGCGTTTAATTTAGTTTCTAGGGTGTCCGTTGGAAAACACGAATGTAATCTACTTGCATCTGCTGGGGGAACTGGGTGTTGCTGTCGGGGCTGCCAGGCCATTGACCACCCACCGCCACATTAAAGATAAAGAAAAAATCTTCATGAAATTCTGTTCTGTTTGCAGGGGTGATTTGTTCCGAATGGAAGCTAACATCATTGAGTAACCAGGTGATGGAGTCGGTGGTCCAGTCAATGCTAAAGACATTAAAGTCATCGGCCAGTTTTCCGCTGGAGAGAGATTTCTTGCCGCCTTGAGAGTCTCGGCAGTCAAAGTTACACCCAACTCCAGCTTCATAGTGAATGGTACCGTGAGTTGTTGAATCATTATTACCATCAGTACCATTGCCACCGACCATTTCCATAATGTCTATCTCGCCACTGGCTGGCCAGCCAACGGTTGAGATATTTTCTCCAAGCATCCACAGGGCGGGCCATAATCCCTGACCTTGGGGCATTTTGGCGCGAATATCGATGCGACCATATTTAAAGAATTGCTTGTGTTCTGTTTTGATACGAGACGAGGTGTAGTCTTTTCCAAGATAGTATTCTTCACGCGCTTCAATCGTTAACAGGCCGTTCGCCACCGTTGCGTTTTCACTTCGGTAGTATTCCAGCTCATTATTTCCCCAGCCGCATAGATCGGGACAGCCGTCACCGATTTCATAGATCCAGTCATCTGTATTTAAAGAGTTGCCAGAGAATTCATCACTCCAAACCAGACTGTAGCCCTCCCGAGTTTCTGGTGAGGTGTTATCAGTTTCCACCCCTACCACAAACCCTGCATTGTCCAGCTGGTAGACCAAGCCTGGGCCCGTTCCCGAAACTGGGAAAATATTCATCGCCACAGTAACTTGTGCAAGATCAAGATTCCCACTGGTATCATCTACGGTGAACTTGGAGACGGGTATAGTAATTGTTTGCCATTGACCATCGGCGACAATACTTGCATCAGCCACTGTGTTGATACTGAGTTCGGAGCTCTTTTTGCCATCGGCGCTTTCCATTTTAATTTTAAAGCCACCGGATAAATTATTTGTTCCAGCGTCTAATACTTTTATATCAAAGACAAAGCTGCCCGCGGCGTAGGCGCTTAAATCCTGTGCCGTTGAACTCTGAAAATAAACTCCTGCATGCAGTGCATCGCTAGCATAGGTGACCTGCAAAACATTGCCGCGGTCATTGTCTGTCTCTACCGTCCAACTAAGGCTCTCGCAGCCAGCGCCGCCATCATTAGTGCATGATTCGTAGTCAAGTCCTGCATCAAATGCTTGAATGCCCAGATCCCAGGTTGAACCTGCGGTTCCATCGGTGACCACAAAATTATCAATGGCAGTATCCCTATTGGCTGTATATAGATCATGATCAGAGAACAACGCTGCCAGATCAGTTCCGGCGACAAAATTTTCTAAAGAAGTATCACCGGAGGCCAGATCCTGCACTGCCTCTTGCAGCTCAGTCTGTGCCGTTTTAATAAAGTCAGCAGCCTCAGTTGATGTAGGGTCTACACCCTCGCCGGAGAGCAATTCGTTAATATCTGCGATATTCTTAGACACCGCATTAATCACCGCGGCATCTACTACTACCGACGACAGCGCCTCAGTCAATACCTCAGAAATCATACTGTCCGACTGTAGGTCAATAGATTCATTATCACTGACTTTGTCAGCAAATTCTTGAGCAACTTTTTCGGCAATCTCTGCTAACTGAGCCGTTGAGCCACCATCGAGCAGAGACTGAGCTATGCTTATCAGTAGCCCAATTTGCTGGTTGGTACTCTGCTGACTTTGTGCATCGTTATTGCCCGTTTTAGCTTCTTGCCAAATGTCAGTAGTTAAAAACTCATCAACGGTGCCTGAGATACCCAGTGCAACCAATATCGCCTGTTTATCATTGGCAGAGTCGGCGCTGGCCAAGACTGTGCTGATAGGTGTAACAGCAACGCTGTCCGTTGAGCCATTAGGTAAGTCTGAAATAAGGGTCATACCCGGCATGGCGACATTAGTTTCTGTATCAGTGCCGCCTCTGGTCAAAATTTTCATTGAGCCTGTGCCCGCAGGTGCTGGCACAAAGAAATAGCCCTCGGCATCAGAAGTACCGAGGAGCTCGCCCGCATCAGCGGCAGATTGTCCAGCAGAGAGAATATAGATCTCACTACCAGACAGAGGAGCATCAATCACGCGGCCTTCGATGGCATCGGTCACAGTGACAACAATATCCTCGCTGTCACCGGCATTTTGGGCGTCAGTGACTACTACAGTAAGCTCGTAGCTATTGTTATTGTCGGCATCTGTAGGTATTTCATAGTCGGGCGCAGTTCGAAAGCTGATATCACCTCCAGCGGAAATAATAAATAGATCGCGATCTGCGGTAGGATTGAGACTAAAGGTCAGAGTCTGACCTTCGGGGTCAGTGGCTGTGGCTGTGGCCACTGTTACATAGCCTTCGAGAATCTCGATTTGATTGTTGACCGTAAGGCTTGGAGGCTGATTGGATGGCTGTGTACCACCTGTACCACCTGTACCACCTGTACCACCTATGCTGCTGTCACCGCCACCGCCACCGCCACCGCCACAGGAGGCTACTGTCAGTAGGATTATTATAATAATTGCCGAGTTTCCTATTGCTGCAGTTGCAGCCTGAAAATTAGCTCGCATGTGACGCCCCTTATATTTCATATTGTTAAATTTAAACGGTGGTTTCTAAACGATGCTTTAAATGTGACAGTTTAAGCCCCTTTAAGGCATTGCCAGGCTCTTCAACCGGGCTAATTGAGCCACGTTAGGCTAGTCAAATTCATCCGACCAAACAGGCTGGCCTCCCGAGAACGCACCTTCTGCGTAGATTCTTACATAGTCGATTTCCATTTGCGCGCTATTAAAGCTGCTATAGATGCCCGACTCAATAGCCAAATTTAGAATTATGTATTGCTCTCTATCAAATGGCCATGTACGAGAATTCTTTTTTCTCGGCTGATAGCGGTAATGCACTTTGTCGTCTACGCTGAAGACGATGCTTTCCGCTGACCAGGTCATTGCGTAGATATGAAAATCTGTTGTCGCAGTTGCTATGGTTTGGCCACCTTTGTTCACTGTGTCACCTGAACTAGATTTAGTGTGCATGGCACTTTGGACAAAGTTTGGTCTGGATCCCCAGTGCTCCATGATGTCAATCTCGCCGCAGCCAGGCCATGAGGTGGTGCCGTACCCCTGAGTTTGCCAGTAAGCGCCGGGCTCCATGATATTTTTACCCAATGTCCATATGGCTGGCCACGTACCAACCCCAGCTGGCAGTTTCGCCCGCACTTCAACGCGACCATATTTAAAAGCAAATTTGGAGTTTAATCGGGCCGACGTATAATGTTTGGTTTTACCCTGATCAGTGAAGCTTTCTTTCTTGGCGACGATTTTTAAAGTGCCATCGCTGATATATGCATTGGTGATTCGGTCGGTATAATGTTGCTGTTCATTATTAAACCAGGAATGGCCATTGGGCAGCTGAGTTTGGTGAAACCATTTGCTGGTATTGACAGGGCTAACCGTAGCTTCGTTAGCGGCACACACCAGACTGAGGCACAACAGTGCGGCTGCAGCGGTAACTTCGATGGTGGTTGTAAGCTTAATAGCGTCAACAGCCACTGGATCCTCTCTTTAATCTTTTCCAGCCTCTAATATTACTAATAGTCCCAGCTGAGCCCTAATCAAATAAGTTTAGAGGGCTGATTAATGCGACTAAAATGTTAGCTGGCTGTCTGCAGTACTAAATAAAATACCTTCATAAAGTGGTGTAAGCTTTGAAAGGAGTTAATAGAGGATTGGAATCATGGCTACTCTGGATAGATTAAAGTTAAAAATCGCCGAAGCAATGTTTTTGCAGCGCTTCCCCGGCGGTTTTGATGACCCCGAAATGCAGGTGATTGCCAAGCGGCACCGCATGGATAAGATGATTACCTTTGCCCAAGAGAGTTTTAGTCTTTCCGCCTTGGAGGATATCGATAAAAGCGCCGACAATATGGTCAAAATAGTGTCCCGTTCCTCCATGGTATCTATGTTTGAAAAGCCCAAATTTCGCGACTTTGTCGGCTGCCTGAGCGCCGCAGATCGAGAGTTTTTGGTGCAGTCACTGGGACAATTGCTGCACGGTGATCAGCAGTCTGGTTTTGAGGCTCTGGTGGACATTATGCTGACTGAGAAATTGGCTAAATGGAGTCTGGTCAGTATTATTCCTACCTACTTTGCGCCCAATAGCGAGGTGTTTGTGAAACCCACGACGGCAAAGAATGTTATTGCTCATTTTGAGGTGCCGGATTTACTCTATCGACCATTGCCAAGCTGGCATTTTTATACTGCCTATAGAGAGTTAATCAACCAATCTAAAAAGCTGGTTGATCCTGGGCTATCCCCCACCAATGCCGCTTTTTCGGGATTTCTGATGATGGCAATGGGTTGATATTTACCCGGATTATTCTGACCCGCCGGCAGACTGATTGCGTATAGCCTTACAAGTCAGTTTAAAAGGCTGATTTTTCTATTGTCCGAGGCTATTTTCGCAGCTAGAATGGCAAGCTTTTTTAATTTCGACCCTAGAGAACAAAAGATGTCTGCCAATACAGCTGAAGCCTTTGCGCCATTACCCAATATCACTGAGCCCAAGTGGTGGACTGGCACGCCTGCTATATCTCCAGAACTGTTTGTCATTGATGGCAATGAATACCGGATTAATGGTGCGCCCCTAGTTGCCAGTAAAGAGCTTGCCGAACGCATGCAGCAGACCTTTGATGAGGTGGGGCTGGTTCATGTTATCAATACAGGGTTAGACGATTTGCAGGCGATGCGCCTGATTGCCACTCAGGTGCTAAAAAACGAGCGCCAATACGAAGGCGGCGCCAACCCGCGCAAAATCATTGAAAAGAATGTCTATGAGGTGGGAGCGCCCTTGGAAGCCTGGCTGCACTACCACCATGAGATGGCCTATATTGGGTCGAGTACCAAGATGGTCAGCTTTATGGCACACAAAATGCCCAGTGAGGGCGGCCATACCTATGTCTCTGACAACTTGCAGGCGACAGATGCGCTGCTGGCGACGGAGTTTGGTCAAAAGTTAAAAACGTTGGGCCTCTGCTACCACCGCAATCTGTCGGATCGTGAGTCCTTTGTTGATCGCCTCGATATTGGTGTCTACAACCATTGGCAGCAATCTATGCTGACGGAAGATCCGGATGAGGCTCTGGCTGAAGCCCAGCGCCGAGGTCTGGAAGCTGAATGGGGTCCGGGCCGCCTGTTGAAAACCAAGTTCTATATTTCTGCGTTTGAATATTTCCCGCATCTGGATCGCAATCTACTCTACAGCAGCATGGCCGATGACGGCACCTGGTTTGATACCTGGCCGCTGGTTCAGCATCTGGCTGCCGATGAGCGTCCGTTAAAGCTGACCTTCGGTGATGGTTCGGAAATGACAACGGAAGAGAAGCAGCTGTTTATCAAAATCTACGATGATTATGGTATTCCTATTGCCTGGGAAGTTGGCGATGTTGCGCTTATCTGTAACTACCGCTTTGCCCATGGTCGACCCGCAGTGCATCTCAAAGAAGGTGAGCAGCGCGAATTGGGTGTGCTGATCGGTGAGTCTTTTGATCGGTTGGAAACCTATGAGGACAAGTGGTAGACAGTCTGAGTTGTAGGTTAAACTGCAATTAAATTCTCTGGCAGCAGTTCAAATGCAAACTTTAATTGACCGCCTCACAGCCGTCGTTGATAAAAACACCTTATTCCTCGCCGATGACATCAGTGAAAAATATTTTGCTGACTGGAGCGGCGCAGATCCCTGCAAGCCCAGCGCATTATTAAAACCCAAAACCACCGATGAACTATCGCAAATTATGGCTCTGTGCCATGAGTATGATCAGCCCGTGGTCGTGCAAGGGGGCTTAACTGGTCTGGCTGGTGGCGCAACGCCTCAGGCTTCTGAATTTGCTATCTCCCTTGAACGCATGAACGGGATTGAGGATATTGATACCACTGCCATGACCGTCAGCGCCTGGGCTGGAACGCCACTGCAGGTGCTGCAGGATAGCGCTGCCGAGCACAGTCTGTTTATGCCGCTGGATCTAGGTGCTCGGGGTAGCTGTCAGATTGGTGGCAATGTGGCGACCAATGCAGGTGGTACTGAAGTGATTCGCTATGGCATGACTAGAGCCCTAGTACTTGGCCTTGAGGCGGTGCTGGCAGATGGCACTGTAATCAATGCCATGAATAAAATGGTTAAAAATAATTCTGGGTACGATCTGAAGCATCTGTTTATTGGCTCAGAGGGTACTCTGGGTATTGTCACCAGAGTAGTGTTACAGCTGCAACCCAAAGCTAATAGTTCCCATACCGCACTCTGCGCCTTGCCTGATTATAAATCTGTCACCACATTGTTGGCGGAACTGAAGCGCAGTCTGGGCCCGGGCCTGACTGGTTTTGAACTGATGTGGGATAACTATTACAACAAGGTTTTGCAGGTGGAGTCCGATCTGCAAAATCCGTTCGCTGAAGACCATCCGTTTTATTTACTGGTTGAGTACAAAGATAATGACTCTGTGTCTGGCGCAGAACGATTTGAGGCGGCGCTGTTCGCCCAACTTGAAGCCGGGCTTATTACGGATGCCCTGGTTGCCAAGACCCATCAGGATGCGGAAAAATTCTGGCAGATCAGAGATGGCATTGGCGAGTTGTTCAAAGTGCTGGGCCCGGTGTCCAATCAGGATGTCAGCCTGCCCATTGCAGATATAGGTATTTTTGCCGCAGATCTGGATCAGCGTCTGAAGCAGAAATACGCCAATATAGGTGTGCTGCTGTTTGGTCATATAGGTGATAACAATCTGCATGTGTGCGCCTACACCGGCAGGGAAGAAGATAAAGTCGCCATTAACAGGGATATTATGCTGATGATTGGTGAGTATTCCGGTGCCATTACCGCCGAGCATGGTGTGGGTGTGCTGAAAAGGGATTTCCTCGATCAGTCGCGCAGCGACAGTGAAATTGCGCTGATGAAAACCCTCAAGCAGGCCATGGACCCCAAAGGTATCCTTAATCCCAATCGGGTGATTTAAAACGTCAAAGCGGGTTTATACACAATCAAATAGGACGAAACGACCACCGCTGCGGTGAGTGGTCCCTGCTGACCTATACATAAAATACCCTGATAGGTAAGGTTAATGTCTGATATTACAATTACAATCTCGAGGGAACCTGCAATGAGCGTTAAATCATTATTTCTTATCTCTACCATTATGGCGTTGGGCGCCTGCTCTGGTGAACCCACTCCAGCACCAGCGGCAACAGAGGCTCCAGCAGTTAGCGAAGCTCTGCCAGATGGCGCCTACTTAATTGAAGGCGTTACGGTGACTGAAAATGGTGAGGTCAGCCAATATACCCGTGATCAAATAAAGATCTACTCCAATGGCCGCTTTATGTATGCCTTTAACAATGCCCAGACTGAGAGCATTGATGTGGGCGCAGGCGATGCCAACTGGTCAAACGGTGTCATGGTTGAGGTACCCAGAGTGAATCACAATGGCCCGGTCTCCGGTTATAGCTTTGATGTCGCTATTGATCAGACAGCCACGGGTTTTGAACAAACCATTATCGGTATGGAATATGAAGGTGGTCGTCTGCTGGATATGGTTGAAGTATGGAACACAGCTTCAACGGCAACCTCGCCTTTTGATGGTCTTTGGGCCCTTGAAGCCCGAGAGTCTGGTGATCCCGATATGACGGCTTTCTCTGAAACCAAGATGATTGGTGGCGGTCACTTTATCTGGTTGCAGAATGTGGTTTACAAAGGCGAAAACGGTCAGGACTTTGGTTTTGGATCCTTCACTGTGGATGCTGATGGTAACGCGGTTGAAACTGCTATGATAAGCTCATTTGCGGATTATGAAGGTACCGTCAATGAAGTGAAAATGGAACTGGTTGACGAAAACCACTTCACTCAGTCATTTACCTACAATGGCGAAGTGGTTACCCAGTCCTATGCGAGAATGTAATCCGGTGCTGTGACAGACAGTCAAAAAGCCCGTCTTACAGCGGGCTTTTTTATGCCAGTTCAGTTTTGCTGGATACCGGTGCCATGGTCGGCTTTAAGCTGAGCCACATGACAGCAGCACTAAGCAGCAGAGCGCCAATGCCAAAATAGAGCCAGTCAATGGTAATAAGATTCAGCGAGAAGCTGCTGTACAGGCCCGTCGCCAGAACCAGCAATCTGGACTGCTCCAATCGCCGGGCAAAAGGTTTGCCATCCAAAATAGCCCCGATTACCACCAATGTATAAGCCTGTATTGCCACTGTAGCCCAGACTAAGCCATAAGAAAGCTGAGCCACCTGTCCGGCACTCCATAAATGAAAAACTGACAGCAAAATATACTGGGCAACAATTGCGCCATTAGTCAGGAGGCTCAGATCAGGGTTGTATTTCTCAAATTTGTCGAGGTTGGATTTTTGCGCCGGGTAGAGTGTCTCAACATCCTCAGGCCGCCAGCCGGTTCTCGACCAGAGGACACGACATTTATCCAGCCAGCTGGTTGTTCGCCAGGAGTCCATAGCCATATTGATAAAGATATGTAAATTTGCCCAGATTGGATTCCAGCTTGCCAGTGGTACGCGGATACCATAGATAGCTGGTTGTTCCCTGTGCTCTTTTTGGAAGGTACCAAACAGTCGATCCCAGATAATCAGCAGGCCGCCGTAATTTTTATCAATATAATCCGGATTCTGTGCATGGTGCACCCGGTGGTTTGAGGGAGTGACCATAAACCATTCTAAAAATCCCAAGGTGGAGATATGTTGTGTGTGCACCCAAAACTGATAGATCAGATGTGCAGAGGCTATGCTGACATACATGGAGATCGGCATGCCGAGGAAAAAACACGGAATAAAAAATACCCAGGTGGTAAAAAAGCTGGTGCTGGTCTGGCGCAGAGCAGTGCTCAGGTTGTAATCTTCACTCTGATGATGGACCACATGAGAGCCCCAGAAAAACTGTCGCTCATGGCTCACACGATGAAACCAGTAATAGAGAAAGTCATACAGCAAGATAGCCAGTAGCCAATGGCCGAGGGAGGAGCTGTTGAATGCCCAGATTGCGTAATTTTCTTCAATGCCAGAAAACACTAGCAAACCAATATTGAGGAACACAAATTTGGTGACTGTGCTTAGCAACCCGAGACTGAGGCTATTGATACTGTCATTAGCTCTGTAGGTATTGTTGCCTTTCCACCATCCCCAAAAAAGCTCAATAACGATTAATAATAAAAATACTGGGATTGCATAGGGAATAAAGTTCATAACTGGCTATGACGCCTTGGATATTAAAGTTTAAACTCATCAGGATACATTGACAGCACTACATTAAATGTCATTAAAGACGCTTGCAAGTCAGTATTGTATTCATGATTGTATAAATATAGACTTAAATCGCTATCTAAGAAAATAAAACTTAATAATAAAAGGGGAAGAGAATGACTGAATATGAGATTTACACACTATTTAACAGCGGCAGATTAGTTGGTGTCACAAGCTTTATAGGAAGCATAATTGCAATTTGGCTTGCTCTTAGAGTTGCAAATATGACTAGAGAAAATGAAGATGCCAATGTAGTTCAAAAGTTAGTCTCTACCGCTTTCGGCCTGCTAATAGTTGCTGGAACTTGGATGGCAATGACTCTAGCTACATCAACTTGGGTTATTACTGCATATAACCTGGATCTTTTGGAGTCCCGTTCAGTGTTTTCCGATAAATTTATCGAATATGTTGGTACAACTGAATTGCCAGTGACATCACCAATGCCAATGCAGATGATCTTTTTGGCAATTGTAGCTATCATGATTGTTTCCATTATTTGGACACCGAAAAAATAGTCTTGACTGACACATCTGCTACTTGGATTGTCTATTGTCGGCGATAAAAACCCACTTATTTGGGTTTTTATCGTCAGATTAAGTCTCAATGGTTCGGGCTAAAATTTAATGAATGAACTATAAGTTATCAAATCCTAGGTTCGAATTCTTAGCGAAGATTAATAAAGACCTCTGAAAAATAACCATTTTTTTTGTTCTCGAAACACGAAAAGAAATCTGTCCCGAATCTGAAACTAAAACCACTTAATCCATCCTCGCTCCAACAGTTTCTTTAGCCCATGCAGATATTTGTTAACGCGTTAAAGAACTACTATTGATCGCAATCTCGTCAGCCGGATCTTTTTCAGCGATCGGTAGAGGGGAGTACCCTGCAATTATCTATGCTCAAATTTGGTTGCCCACATCGGTGTGACGGGAACTCATATCTCGTCAGGCTCGTTTAGTGTATTTCGATTAACTGGTGGGCACGATACGGGGGCTAGAGGGAAATAAATTGTAATATGCACGTTTACATACTACACTTTTTTCTTCAACAACCTTCGGAGCATTGGCATGAGATTAAAACAAACTTTTTTTTATAGCGCAGCACTGCTGGTCAGTTTGACTGGATGCGGCGGAGGCGGAGGCGGTGGTGGCGAAACTGCTGGGGGAGCGCCGGCTGGTGGATCTATAGCGACCAATGTAGCTACGAT